>Ga0209551_1000494_pt1 | contig 14831 bp, 14 predicted proteins | sample LauGreSuBDMM15SD_2_FD_187568 | JGI IMG/M metagenome (GOLD analysis project Ga0209551, IMG submission 187568) | Freshwater lake microbial communities from Lake Michigan, USA - Su13.BD.MM15.SD (SPAdes) (version 3) | ecosystem: Environmental > Aquatic > Freshwater > Lake | place: Lake Michigan, USA... | reverse complement strand
AACCTACCCATTAAGGAGTCGGAGAAGAGTTTTATGAACTCGGTACAAGCCGCAGGGCCCGATGCCGTGATTGTGAAAAAGCCTGATGGCACTCAAGAAGTTGTGCCTCTCGTGCAATCCAATAACCCAGAGTACGTAGCAAAACGCGCAGAAGCACTACGTAAACCTGGAGCCGTGATTGGGCAAGCGACGGTGCGATAGTTATTTATACATAAATAGAAGAAAAGTTTTTGGAGGATTACCCATGTTTTAGAGGCTGACCATCTAGCAGACGTATCATGTTGGTAATAATTAAATAATAAGAGGAGACCAGCATGAATCGTAGATATTTCTTAAAAGCCACCCCCTTTATTGCAATGGCTCCCTATGGGACATTTGCTCAAACAAGCTTTCCGGATAAGCCGATCAAAACTATTTCTCCATATGCCGCTGGTGGTGGTCCAGACGTGCAATTACGACAGGTGGCTCCTTATTTAGGAGATATCTTTAAACAATCCATCATTGTGGAGAATAAGGTTGGTGCTGGCGGCGTTCTAGCTACTCAATTTGTAGCTCAAGCAGCGCCTGATGGGTACACCTTACTTTTGGGCTCCAATATCCAATTGATACAAAAAATTCTTAAGCCAGAGCTTTCCATTAACCCACTGAATGATTTTGTACCGATTAGCAATATGTATTCATCGCCAACAGTAATGGTTGTGGCTAGTGATTCGGCATACAAAAGAGTGGAGGATGTTATTGCAGCACTTAGAGCTAAACCTGGCGTTATGAATTATGGTTCTGGTGGCATAGGAACTTCTGCTCATATAGCGGGAGCCACATTTGTGGCTTTAAATAACCTTAAAGCAACCCATATTCCCCTAAAAGGATCAGTTGAAATTGCAGCATCGTTACTCCGTGGCGACACTCAATTTGCGTTTCCTATAGCTGGTACCGGCGTACCCTTGGTAAAAGGTGGCAGGCTACGCGCTTTAGCGGTAACGAGTAGAAATCGCTTAGCTCAACTGCCAGATGTGCCAACTTTGAATGAAATTATGAAAAATGACTTAACCGTTCAAGAGTCTTGGTTTGGTATGTGGGCCCCGATAAAGACAGCGCCTGATCGGGTAAACATACTTTTTCAAGGCATTTCTAAAGCGCTGGCAATACCAGCCCTTAAGACTGCATATGAAGATTCAGGAAACATCGTCACACCAAGTCAAAGCCCGCAGGCCTTTGCTACTTTTATGGCGAATGAAAATAAGAAATGGGCCGATATTATTCGCTTGACTGGCGTGTCTGCAGAGTAAATCAACTATGACAGCATCTCTAAATGGCATTCGGGTCATTGATATGTCTCACGTCATTGCAGGGCCGCTTACCTCATATTTTCTTGCGCAACTCGGAGCAGAGGTGCTTAAGATAGAAAAGCCTATATCTGGCGATGTCTTGCGTGCAAATAGGGAGTCCATAAAAACCGATACTCCGACGGGATTTTCTGGCTTTAATCTTGGAAAAAAATCCTTAGCAATTGATTTTCATACTCAAGAGGGTGCTGATGCTATTCGTGAACTTGCCAAAGATTCTCACGTTTTTATTGAAAACTTTCGACCTGGAAGTGTAAAAAAATATGGTCTCGATTATGAGTCTATTAAGAAAATTAATCCTAAAATAATTTATTGCTCCATATCGGGATATGGGCAAGAGGGAAGTTGGTCAAAGCGGGGAGGTTATGACCAAGTCATACAAGCACTGACAGGCATGATGATGATGTCAGGCCCTGAAAACGATACCAAGCCAACAAAAGTTGGATTTCCAGTGATCGATATTGCTACGGGAATGCTTGGAGCTCTTTCCATAACATCTGCAATCTATCGTCTGGCACGAGATGGTTTAGGACAGCACATCGAAACATCGCTGATACAAGCATCATTAATGTTGATGTATCCCTATGTAACGGATTACCTAACGGATGGAAAAATTTCTAAGCGACAAGGCAATAAGGGATATAGCGGCAGTCCTGCCTCAGATGTATTTCAGTGTAAGGATGGTTGGTTATCAACCGCTGCAAATACTCCTACTCAATTTAAGAAAATGATGCATCTATTAGGTCTAGATGCTATTTGTAGCGATGCCACACTGATTGATCTTGAGGCATTTAACGCTATTAATGAAGGTTTTGTTAAAGCTAAGCAACCGGATCTTGTAAAAACAAGAATAGAAAGCGCCTTACGATCCAAATCAGCAATTGAGCTAGAGGATCAACTAAATGCAATAGGCGTACCAGCCGCAAAAGTAAGGACTCTTTCGGAATTCCTAGAGGAGCTCTCTAAGGGGAATAATGTCAACATTCCATTCGCCAGCTATGAGCAAGATGACAAAGTTATAAAAACAACTGGTTTGGGTTTCAGCTTAGATAAAGCTTCGCAATCTACAAAAGAGCGCAGCCCAAATCTTGGTGAACATACCTACGAAATACTCAAAGATATTGGTATCGACGACAACCAAATTGCCAAAATAATTGAGGCCAATATTCTTAAGTAATCACTTATGAATGAATCTTAAAGCTAGAGGTCATATTATGAATATGCGTCAGATCAACAAACTCCTTGTCATCAATGTACTACTGACCTCTTTAATCGTAGTTGGCTGTAAGGGTGAAGATGCCATTACAAAATGTATGAAAGCAAATATCCAAGCCGATATCGATAGTGGCAAACTCACCAAAACAGATAGCGCATCGATGACCCAAGCGGAAGCTAAGTTCCGTGCCTCTTGCATGGACAGCATGGAGCAAAAGGCATATTAAATATTTGCTTTAACGTCCCAATTAGCCGACCGTTTCGGTCTTTATTATTTAAGTAATAATACGGAATAACAGTGAATAATTGTTTTACTTAATTTTAAATATCAATCTGTATTGCCCGAGTTTAAGTAAAGGAGACTTAAGCGATGATGAGTCCTGATGAGATTGCAAAATTAATTCCAGCAGAAAAAGCACATTTTCGTTCACCAATACCTACCCAGGCAGTTTCAAGCGATGAGTTTTTACCTGGCACTCAGACTCCTAAGCAAAAAGAATTTGAAAGCCGCATTAAGGATATCGGTACAAAGCTTGCTAAGCACCAAGGAATACCTCGCCGTCGATTTTTTCAAAGTGCTGCAGGAATGGCGGCAGCTTTTCTGGCGATGAATGACACCTTTGGTCCTCTATATGGCGTTAGTCATGCAGAGGCCGCAACTCCAGAGCTCGCTAATGAAAGGGCTTCTGCATTAAAAGATCAGTTCATTATGGATATGCATACCCATTTCCTGCGTGACGATACTAGGTTGGAGGGATTCGTGAGATCCCGCGAGGCAGTAGGCAAAGCCTCATGGAATCCTGCTTTAGTAGGCAAGCCACAAACCTTGGATGACTTGAAGTTTGCTAATTATTTTAAAGAGGTTTATTTAGATAGCGATACTAAAGTAGCATTGATTTCTGGCTCTGGATCAGAGGACCCTCGAGATTGGTTTTTAACCAATGCAATGAAGGCGCAGGCTCGTCAATCGGTCAATCAAGAATCCGGCACAAAAAGAATGTTCTCACACGCAATTTTTATGCCAGGAATTCTTGGTTGGTTAGAAAAGGCCGAAGCGGATCATGAAAATTTAAAGCCGGATTCCTTTAAGGGTTACACCATTGGTGACAACACAAATAAGCAACTTTCAAAGCATCCTTGGCGTCTTGATGATGAAAAATTACTTTATCCATTTTATGAAAAGTTAGCAAAATGGAGTAAAGCTAAGCCAAGCTTAGCGAACGTCTGTGTTCATAAGGGTCTTTATCCACCATCTATCACGCAGCAATATCCTCACTTATTAGCTTATGCGAAAGTAGATGATGTTGCGAAAGCTGCTAAAGATTGGCCTCAGTTGAATTTTGTTATTTACCATTCCGCTTTTCGTTATACAGGCGGAACCTGGGATATAGGTTGGGAGCAATTTAGACAATCAGGTCGCATTGATTGGGTAACAGATTTAGCTCAGATCCCACAAAAAACGGGTGTCACGAATGTCTACGGTGATTTAGGTCAAATTTTTGCTCAAAGTACTATTGCTGAGCCAAGGTTATGTGCTGCGATGTTGGGTCAGCTAATTCAAGGCTTGGGAGCGGATCATGTTGTTTGGGGTACTGATGCTATTTGGACTGGCTCTCCTCAGTGGCAAATTGAGGCCTTGCGTAGATTGGAAATTCCTGAGGATATGCAGAAAAAGTATGGCTTTAATCCTTTAGGGGCTGCAGATGGGCCGGTGAAGCGCGCAATCTTCGGTGAAAACTCTGCAAGGCTCTATAACTTTACCGCTGCACAACGAGTAGCCTTAATGACCGATAAGGTTGCTTTAGCAAAAATAAATTATGACCAGTATGGAGATGGAAGAACAAACTTACGATATGGCTATATGCAGGCTTAAGTTGGCTTTGCAAGGAAGGGGCTAGAGTGGAAAAACTAGATTCTTTTGGTCCCAGGTTCAAGTCTTGGTGGGCCCACCAGAAAAGCAAACCCTCATCAGAAATGGTGGGGGTTTTGTCTTTTTAATATTGCCTTAGGATTTATCTGGATCAATTCTTTAAGGTCTGGAAATTATTAATTACTCCTTTTTTAATCAAATCTAAAAGTTCTTCTTTAGTGAGATTGGTAAGAGATTTCAAAATATCTTCAGTATGCCCTCCTGGAATCGGTGAGGGCATATCGTAATCTGCTGGAGTTTTACTAAATTTAATTGGAAAACCTGGGCCAGATGCATTTACGGGGGTATTTGTAAGTGGATTTATTAAAGCAGAAACCATTTTTCTTGCTTGTAGTTGCTCGGATTTAATAGCTTCTTTCATCGTACGAACTGGTGCACAAGGAATACTCTTGGTATTTAACTTTTCCAGAGCACTATTTGTTGTTTCTTGCTTTGTCCAAGTAGTAATGATGTCGTCAATCTGTGAATTATTTTGAATTCGCCAACCTACATTCATCATATTGAGATCATTTTGTAGCTCCTCTTTACCGATAGCATTTAATAACTCAACCCAATCATTATTACTAGCAACGCCAATTGCCACCCAACCATCTTTTGTTTCGTAAACATTGAATGGTGAAAATCGCATAATACGATTACCTTGCTTTTGGGGGATGTCGAGTTGATCATAGCAATCAAAAGGCTCATCAAAGATCATCGAGAATAAGCAGTCTGCCATAGAGACATCAATTTCTTGCCCCTGGCCAGTTCGCTGTTTATGAAAGAGGGCACCCAAAATACCCATGGCCGCGTAAGCTCCAGAAATTGCATCGGAAATTGGAGATCCAGTTTTGATGGGTGGCGAATCCTTCGTTCCGGTAACGCTCATTAAGCCAACTGCTGCTTGAACCATAAGGTCATATGCTTTTAGATTTTTATCCGGGCCTGTAGATCCATACCCAGTTAAAGAGCAGTAAATGATTGATGGGTTAACCTCGCACAGATGAGAGTAGTCCACCTTGAGGCGTGATGCAACACCCGCACTAAAGTTGTCCATCACTACATCTGCATGCTTTACTAACTGCAGAAAAATGGCATGTCCTTCGGGTTTCTTTAGGTCCAAGTTAATCGATTTTTTCCCTCGAGCTCTTTTGAGATACGCTAACCCAATATCAGTCTCTGTTTGCTTGTGAAATGAGATGCCATTCGAACCAGCATAAGGTGGGGAAAAAGCAGAAGGATCGCCTGTTTTTGGATCATCAATCTTAATGACATTAGCGCCCATGCCAGATAGCAGCAGCGTTGCTTGAGGACCCGAAAAAAAACGGGTTAGGTCAAGGATAGTGATATTTTCTAGAATTTTTGACATAAGGAAACTTAAAATAGGTTCGACTAGTCTATACATCTATTGAAAGAGTGAGATATATGGATTTAGATTATCGGTATATCTCAATTACATAATCATTTATCACGAAGAATAATTTTTGATCCAGACCAACGCCCACATTTAACTAAATTGTGTGCAATTTCAGGCACCATGTTTGAAATACACTTCGCGGCTGTGCTGAGTGCTATGGTATTTGAAGTACATAAAGAGACGGTTCTTTTAAGATCTGCATTTTGAATGGAATACACGCAACTTTTTCGGTCTTTTTGATTGCCAATAAAAGCGGAGAGGGACAGGATAGTTGCTCCCAGACCATCTTCGACCACAGCCTGAATGGTAGATAGTGAATCAAGCTCAGTAACGACTTTGGGGTTTATGCCTGCTTTAGCGAAGGCTAGATCAATCAGTTGACGAGTAGCATTTGATTTTCCCGGGAGAACAAAGTTCAGCTTGGCTGCTGCAGCTAAGGTAATAGTCTTCTTACTCGATAATGTAGCAGTGGTTTGTAAGAATAATTCTTCTTCTAGAATCGGCGTTTTAATCAAGCTAAAACCCGTAGCTTTGTCTGCTTTCTGACTATCAGTGAGCGGACTATTAAACAATAGACTCATTTCAATTCTGCCGTTAGAAACTAGCTCTTCTAAATGGCCGCTTAGGCTTTCTACAATTTGCAACTTGATTTCGGGATAACGCTCTTGGGTAGCAGCTATCAATGGGCTAGCCAGTACGTTCGATACACTAGTAGGTATTCCAATCGACACAGATCCCTTAGGATTCGCTGACTCATTTTCTACTTCATATTTGAGATGTTCAATTTGCCTAATAATCGCTTGAGCATGACGATAAAGAGTTTTGCCTGCTTCGGTAGGGGTGACTCCGCGAACACTTCGGGAAAGAAGTTGAGTATCCAATTCTTTCTCTAAATTACTAATTTGGTTACTTAGTGCTGGCTGCGCAATAAAGAGGTCTTGGGCGGCCTTTGAGAAGCTGCTCAATTCAACAATTCGTACAAAATACTTTAACTGTCTAAATTCCATAAGCGTGGGCTTGTTATATCTATATATTGGGTTTTAAGTGTTAGCTATATCTTATCACTATACCCCAATCGCTATCTCCTATTGGTCTAAAAAAACCAATCCACCTATGATTGATTAATCACATAAATTAATGAGTAAATAACACTTTTTAAATGATTCACCTTTACTTTTGGACAACGCCAAATGCGTATAAGGTCTCCATCATGTTGGAGGAATTAGAGATGCCTTATAAGGTGATGCCAATTCATATTGGTAAAGGGGATCAATTTGCAGAATCATTTCTCAAGATTTCACCTAATAATAAGATCCCCGCTATCGTTGATGGCGAGGGGCCTTCTGGAAACTCTTATGCTGTTTTTGAGTCTGGGGCAATTCTGATGTATTTGGCGAATAAGGCCAAAAGTAATTTATTGCCAACAGATCCAGAAAAATATTATTCCGTACTCCAGTGGTTAATGTTTCAAATGGGCAGTATGGGGCCCATGTTAGGACAAGCTCATCACTTCAGAAAATATGCACCAGAACAATTACCTTACGCTATTGATCGTTATACGAAAGAGGCAGCCCGTTTATACGGCGTTATGGACAAACGATTGGAACAAGCAAAATATTTTTCTGGCGAAGAATACTCAATTGCAGATATTGCAATTTACCCATGGCTACGTGCCTATAAGTGGCAAGGACAAGATTTGAATGATTGGCCGAATATTCAACGCTGGTATTCAGATATACGTTCACGTCCAGCCGTACAAAGGGGTTTAGCTGTTTTAGCAGAAAAGGTAGATCGATCGGGTAATAGACCTTCGGGTGAGCGTTGGGAAAACTTATTTGGTTCGGGGCAGTTCCCGAACCCAAAAGATAATAAATAGACGAGAAATATAGATGATAAATGGACTACCAATGCTGAAGGGGTATCGTGTATTAGATATGACGCAAATTGTTGCCGGCCCAACTTGCACACGAATTATGGCTGAGCTTGGAGCTGAAGTTGTAAAGGTTGAACTTCCCCCGCTTGGCGACAGAACCAGAGTAGGTGGACTTAAATCAAGGGATCCTACGCATAAAAACTCTTCGAGAAGTACTTACTACTTTCAACATAACCATTCTAAAAAAAGTCTTGCAATTGATTTTAAGAATCCAAAAGGGTTAGCCTTACTGAAGGAGATGGTTTCTAAGTTTGATATATTAGTAGAAAACTTTACACCAGGTGTCATGACTAGGGCAGGCCTTTCTTACGACGAGCTTAAGCAGATCAATCCTAAGTTAATTATGTGCTCTATCTCAATGGCCGGACAAGATGGAGCTCTGAGCCAAAGACCTGGATATGACTATATTGCTCAAGCATATGCTGGAGTAACGGATTTGATTGGAGAGCGTGATAGTGATCCGGCGCTTATCACGATGGCAATTGGAGATTCAGCAACAGGATTATCTGCGGCAATGGGAATTGCGTTTGCATTACTGCATCGTGAAAGAACAGGTGAGGGCCAATATATTGAGGCTACCTTGTTAGATACCTACTTCCAGATGCATGAAGTGAATATTCCAAGAATCTCACTTCGGAAAGGCTATCAACCTAAGCGTACTGGTAGCCAGCACCCTGATGGTGGGCCTACAGGTATTTTTAAGTGTAGTGATGGTGCGTATCTCTCGATGGCGTTACTTCCGCACCAGTGGAAATCATTTTGTGAGGCGATTGGCAATCTAGGATTAATGGAGGATCCAAGATTTAATACGGCCTCCTTAAGAAGGGATAATAATTTACAGCTCAAAGAAATTTTTGAAAATTGGCTGTCTACTTTTAAATCAAGAGATGCGGCTATTGAGGAGTTAGATAAATTACGTATTCCTTGCGCGCCTGTTCTTAGTCTAAATGAAGCAATGGAACATCCACATTTAAGGAATCGTGGAACGGTACGCAAAGTCAAAGATGAGGTATTAGGCGAATTTGATATCCCAGGCTTTCCACTGAAATTTTCACGTTGGGAGGTTAGCAAAGATCTTAAGGCACATTCATTAGGCGCACACAATACTGATATTTTGAAAGAGTATCTCAACTTATCTGATCAAGAAATTAAAAAGTTATATGACGAAAAAGTTTTACTCAAAGAGCTAGATTCATAAATGCGGGAATTAATTTTCAGGAGACAGGAATGAAAAAAATTATATTAGCTACGGTGGTGGTAGTCTTATCAAGTCTTTCACAGGCAAATACTTTTCCAAACAAGCCTATTACTCTCATTGTTCCATTTTCAGCTGGTGGGCCGACGGATGTAGTTGCTAGAAATTTAGCGATTGCAATGGGGAAAAATTTAAATCAAACCGTCGTTGTAGAAAATAAGGCCAGTGCTGGCGGTATTGTTGGTTCAGAGGCGGTAGTTAGAGCCCCCTCAGATGGTTATACCCTTCTTATTCATAACATTGGAATGTCTACTCTGCCATCGTTATCAAAGACTTTAAGATTTGACCCAAGAAAAGATTTTTCTTATATTGGAGAGGTTGTGGATGTGCCAATGGTTCTCACAGGAAAGAAAAATTTACCTCCAAATAGTTATCAGGAATTAATTCCCTATTTAAAGGCGAATCAAAAAGATATCAACATTAGTAATGCTGGGATTGGAACTGCCTCACATTTATGTGGATTACTATTTATGTCTCGGATCGAATTGCCTTTGACGGCTATTTCTTATAAGGGTGCAGCACCAGCAATGACCGATTTGCAAGGAGGTCAAGTTGATTTATTGTGCGACCAAATTACAACTACCTTGCAACCCATTTCTAGCAATCGAATTAAGGCTTATGGCACAACTACTAAGAAGCGCTTGCCAACGCTGCCAGCTGTGCCAACATTAGCTGAGCAAGGATTAAATAATTTTGAAATTACGGTTTGGCATGGGGTCTATGCACCAAAAGGAACCCCAAAAGCAATTTCAGATAAATTAGTTGAGTCATTGAAGAAGGCATTGGTTGATCCTGTATTTGTAGAGAATATGACCAAATTAGGGGCTATGCCTGTTGAGGATGAAAGAGCATCACCTCAGGGCTTATCAAAAAAGCTAAATGATCAAATTAATACATGGACACCAATTATTCAAAAAGCAGATGTTTATTTGCAATAACCTGACACATCCATAGGGAAAGAAAATGTCAACAAAGAAAGTTGAGCTTTACTGGGATGTGGGTAGTACTAACACATACTTTGCTATTAAATTAATTAAGCCAATATTGGAAAGAAATAACGCGGAACTAGTGCTGCATCCATTTAATCTCGGTTATTTTTTCAAAAGTCAGAATTATGAGCTAATGAAGGAGTCTAAGGCGAAGTTGCGTAACCGTAAGCAAGACTTAATGCGTTGGGCAGCTAAATATAATTTACTTTTTTCTATTCCAAGGCAATTCCCAATTAAGTCTAGCCGTGTATTACGCAGTTCTTTAGTGATGCGCAGATATAGTTTGGAGATGCCATTTGTAGAGAAAATTTTAGATCGTTATTGGGAGCAGGGAGATGCTTCAATCTCTGAGTATGAGGGAATTCTCTCAACAGTCCTTGAGCTTGGCATAGACCCAGATAAGTTTGAAGTCCTTTGCGAAAGTGATGAAATCAGTGAGGAGCTAGTAAAAAGCACTAATGAAGGCATTGCACGTGATGTTTTTGGCGTCCCTATGATCATAGTGAATGATCAACTCTTCTGGGGTAAGGATCGTATGGAGTTTGTTGAAGACGAGTTGAGAAAAATTGGAGCATAAGATGACCGAGTTTAATTCAGTAAAAAGTATAAAAAATAATACTCAAGAACTATCAGCTGATATTGACTTAGTTGAATATTATTTTGAGCGTGGATTTACTGATGGGCTTCCAGTTGTTCCGCCTACTCAAGCAAAAATAGATCAGATTGTAAATATTTTGGGTGGAGATCCAGAATTCGTTGAGGCTAAAGTTGCTCCGAGATGGGGTGAGCTAACTAGAGAAGTATTGGCTATCAATATGGTTATGGCTGGCTGTAAGCCAGAGTATGCGCCTGTAGTCAGGGCTGCGATCCAGGCATTAACTGATCAAGCATTTAATCTAAATGGTGTTCAGGCTACAACGCATGTAGCTGCACCACTATTAATAGTTAATGGCCCAATTGCTCAAGAGATTGGTATGAATGGTGGAGTCAATGCATTTGGTTCTGGGAATCGTGCAAATGCTACGATTGGTCGGGCAGTTAGGTTAATCATGTTGAATGTAGGTGGTGGGTGGCCGGGTGATCTCGATAAAAGTACCTTGGGGCATCCTGGTAAGTACACTTATTGTGTTGCAGAAAACGAAGCACAGAGCCCCCTTGCCCCCTATCATGTGGAGCATGGTTACAAACCAGAAGATTCTACGGTCTTTGTAATGGCTGCAGAGGCGCCACATAGCGTAACAAACCATATCTCAAATGATCCAGAAGGAATTTTAGATACGATGTGTTCTGCAATGAGTACGATTGCTTCCAATAGTGCAGTATTGGGTGGTCATATAGCAGTTGTTCTAGGCTTAGAACATGCCCAGACAATTGCAAAACATGGTTGGTCACGTTCAGATATTAGAAATTATCTATTCCACAATAACGGTAATCGATTTATTGACCTGGCTTACGGTCACCGTTATGGAAAAGTTTATAACCGTAACTTACCGAAATATTTTAAGAGAAATGATGACTCGATTATTCCCATAATTCATAGTGCAGATAATATTCATCTTTTTGTGATGGGTGGCGAAGCCGGGCGATTTTCAGTCTTAATTCCGGGATGGGGTCATATGAGTACGCCAGTACATAAACCTATTGAGGGCCTATCAAGCACTGGTAGCGAATCAGAATGCATTAGTGGCGCCTGCGCTTTTTAACCATTTGGAGTCTACAAGAAAAAATATGCTTATGAAATCTACAAATACACAAACAATTTACGACCCTCGGGGCATCATTCGTTTCGATACTGTGCCAACATCGGCTCGAAAAAAAGTACTAAATGGTTTGCGTCTAGGCGTGTTAGATAACTCCAAATGGAATGCCAATAAGATATTAAGAGGTGCACTAAAGGCGCTCTCTGAAGATATTGATTTTTCTCAGGTTAATTATTACGTTAAGCATAGTTTTTCAAAGGACGCTACTCCTGAGTTAATAGCAAAAATTGCTATGGAGTGCGATATTGTATTAACGGCAATTGGCGATTGTGGATCTTGCTGTTCTGCCTGTATTCGAGATTCGATTACCCTTGAGAAATTAGGTATACCAAGTGCCGCTATCATTACTACGGAATTCGTTCGAGAAACTGAATTAACTAGACAGGCAGTTGGCATGAAGACGCTTGAGCCTGTAGTTATCGCTCATCCAGTTAGCTCTATTACAGACGAGGAAGTACTCCAACGTGTAGCGCAGGTTAAGATCCAGGCTCAAGAGGTATGGCTGGGAACAAGACCGCCATTACCAATTCGCGTTGATCTAAATTGATATCCGCAATGAGCAAAGCCAGTTTTAATTGGGCAGACCCCCTACTTCTCGATACACTGAAGTGAAGAGGAACGTATGGTGCGCGACGCTGCTGCCGAATATGCTCAAGGTCGTCTAATGCCGCGTATTCATGACGCGTTTCGCAATGAGACCACCGACCCAGCCATCTATCGTGAAATGGGTGAATTGGGCCGTTTGGGTATTACTATTCCCGAGCAATACGGTGGCGCCAATCTCAATTACGTTTCCTATGGATTGATCGCTCGCGAGATTGAGCGTGTTGATTCTGGCTATCGCTCGATGATGAGTGTGCAATCTTCTTTAGTAATGGTCCCTATCAATGAATTTGGTAGCGAGGCCCAAAAACAGAAATACCTTCCTAAGTTAGCCAGCGGCGAGTGGATCGGCTGCTTTGGTTTGACTGAGCCCAACTATGGCTCAGATGCTGGCGGCATGATTACGAGAGCTAAAAAAGTTCCCGGTGGATTTTCTTTAACGGGATCCAAGATGTGGATCTCAAACTCCCCGATTGCCGATGTATTTGTCGTATGGGCTAAGAATGATGCAGGCTTGATTAGAGGCTTCATCTTGGAAAAAGGGATGAAGGGCTTATCCGCTCCCAAGATCAGCGGCAAGATGGGTTTAAGAGCCTCCATCACTGGAGAAATTGTGATGGATGAAGTCTTTGTTCCTGCTGAAAATGAATTCCCAGACATTACCGGTCTCAAAGGACCATTTACTTGCTTGAATTCTGCGCGCTACGGTATCGCTTGGGGCACGCTTGGCGCAGCTGAATGGTGTTGGTATGCTGCACGTCAATACACCATGGATCGTAAGCAATTTGACCGCCCCTTAGCAGCAAATCAACTCGTTCAGAAAAAATTGGCTGATATGCAAACTGAGATTACCCTTGGCCTTCAAGGGTGCTTACGTTTAGGTCGCATGAAAGATGAAGGTATTGCGGCTCCAGAAATTACCTCCATCATGAAGCGCAACTCTTGTGGTAAGTCCTTAGATATTGCTCGCCTTGCTAGAGATATGCATGGCGGTAATGGTATCTCAGATGAGTATGGGGTTATCCGTCATATGCTTAATCTTGAAGTAGTCAATACCTATGAAGGCACACACGATATTCATGCTTTGATTTTGGGTCGAGCACAAACCGGTATTCAGGCTTTTAGTTAGTAATAAATGATAACTCTCTCTGGTATTCAGATATTGGATCTATCAAGAGTATTGCTGGACCATGGGCTGTGCAAACCTTGGAAGATTTGGGTGCAGAAGTAATTAAGATCAAACGAATTAATGGTGGGGATGTAAATGGCTTTCAATAAAAGTTCAATAACACTTAAGGAGTAGAGACCAAATGGATAATTTAAGAAGACAGATGTTGATTGGGAGTGTACTTGCCAGCGCCGGACTGATGCCTAAAGTTGCTGTAGCTCAAGAATATCCAGTTAGACCTGTAAAAGTGATTATTCCATATCCCCCCGGTGGCCCCACTGACATCGTTGGAAGAATAGTGTGCATTCAATTAGCTGACATATTGAAGCAACCTTTCACTATAGAGAATCGTCCAGGCGCGAGCGGAATGATAGGCGCTGATCAAGTGGCAAAGGCAGCGCCGGATGGATACACAATTTTGATTAATGTTTCAGGGCAGTTAGTTAACCCATACCTGTACAAGACTATGCCGCACGATCCCATGAAGGATTTTGCACCAATTACTAATTTAGCCTCAACACCTATCCAATTGGTAGTGAGTGCCAATTCTCCCATAAAGACCCTTAAGGATTTGGTTGATTTATGCAAAGCAGAGCCAGGGAAACATAGTTTTGCATCTTCAAGCAATGGAACTCCTGGACATCTTACCGGCGAATTGTTTAAGACATTGGCAAAGCTTGATGTAACGCACATTCCATATAAAGGAAGCGCCCCCGCATTAACCGATGTCATTGGTGGGCAAGTAACTTATATGTTTGATTCTATGCCATCATCAATTGGGCTAGTTACTTCCGGGAAGTTACGATCATTGGGCGTGACTTCTATTAAAAGGATTGTAGCATTGACTAATGTACCCACCTTCAATGAGAGTGGGTATCCAGAACTCAACTTATCTACTTGGTATGGTATGTGGGCGCCTGCAGGAACCCCGTCAAAAGTTATTCAGGCATTAAATATGGAGGTTGCAAAAATTCTTGCCATGCCCGATATAAGAGAGCGATTATCTAAAGTGCAGGCTACTGGGGTGGGAGATTCCCCAGCAGCGTTTGGTGCGTTCTGTAAGTCGGAGTCAGAAAAGTATGCGGCGATTATTAAATCAGCTGGCATTTCTTTGCAATAAAGAATTAATCAGTGACCCTTAGATAATATTTTTGTTATCTAATGGTCTGCATTGTTTGATAAAAAAGCGTTACTTAAAGTAACCCACACTTTTCATGGGTAAAAATACTTTGGAGT
>Ga0209551_1000493_pt1 | contig 14840 bp, 9 predicted proteins | sample LauGreSuBDMM15SD_2_FD_187568 | JGI IMG/M metagenome (GOLD analysis project Ga0209551, IMG submission 187568) | Freshwater lake microbial communities from Lake Michigan, USA - Su13.BD.MM15.SD (SPAdes) (version 3) | ecosystem: Environmental > Aquatic > Freshwater > Lake | place: Lake Michigan, USA... | reverse complement strand
AAATAACGCTTTTAGAAGCTAAAAATGAACTTGATGAAGTAGTTGTTATTGGATATGGAACTCAAAAAAGATCGAATGTCACAGGGTCTATATCCAAATATAAAAATGAAAAATTAGATGAAATAGCAGTTTCAAGACTTGATCAGGCTTTGCAAGGAAAAATTGCTGGAGTTCAAGTTCAAAATATTTCATCTGAGGCAGGTGCCGATGCTCAAATTTCTGTTCGTGGAATTAGTTCAATTAATGCAGGAGCAAGTCCTTTGGTAGTTGTTGATGGCCAACCTATACCAGATGGATTAGCAACTTTGAATATGGCCGATGTTGCTTCAGTTGAAGTTTTGAAAGATGCCGCTTCTGCCGCAATTTATGGATCAAGAGGTGCAAGTGGGGTGATCTTGATTACAACTAAAAGTGGTAAAACAGATAAGGCTAAATTTTCTTTCAAGTATAGCACGGGTTTTAAAAATGCCTATAAAAAGTATGATTTAATGACAACTTCTGAATATACCGAAATGTTATATAGAGAAAGAGACATAAGAATTACTGATCCAGCGATTATTGCTGAAGGAGGAAATGCTTTAAATTTAATTTATCAAGGCGGAACTCCAAATAATTTGATTGCGGCTTATATTGTTGAAAATACAATGTTGGGTGGAAAGGGTTACGATTATCAAGCAGAAGTACTAAGAAATGGAGAATTTAAAAACATTCAATTTGGTGCATCTGGTGGTACTAAATCGATGAAATATTTTATCTCCGCAGGTTATCAAGGAGATCAAGGGATTATGCTAAAAAGTGACTTCCAAAAATTGAATCTTAGAACAAAATTTGATATTGAATTAACCAAAAGAGTAAAGTTAAATGTAAATCTGAATCCCTCTTACTCTGCAAAAGAGTCACCATCTGAAAATTTAACCAATTTTTGGAGGTATCCAACCTGGTTACCTTATAGACACAATGCATTAACAGCCGCATTTGTTAATCAAAATGCACAATGGGCAAATATCAAACCTGGAGATTATGCACATCCAAGACATTTTATAGGATTAACCTATAATCCAACATATCCAGATGGAAGTCCTTTACTAATGCCTGATGGTACTTCTGCTATTGTTACCAATGGCAATCCTTCAAATTCAGCGCAAAATAACCCAATGGCTTCTTTATTAAGTCATGATATTAATGCAAAATCCTATGGATTGCAAAGTGGTGCCACATTAAATGTGAATTTATTTCCCGGGTTAGATTTCAAAACTATGAATACGGTGTTTATGAGATATGACACAAAGTTGGATTGGACTGATAGAAATGCGGACGGTGACGGAATAGTTAATAAAGGAATTTACAATGATAATTCCTATATTGACCTATTAACCGAAAATACTTTAAATTATAAAAAAGATTTTGGAGAACACTCTTTTGATGTTTTGGCCGGTTACACTGCTCAAAGTACTAAGATTACTGCAACTCAAACTACTGGTTTAGATTACGCAAATAACGAATTTAACACATTAAACAATGCACTTTTTATAGATAAATCTGGAACTTTTGGATCTAGAAGTCAAATTGGTTTACTTTCTTATTTAGGAAGGGTAAACTATGCATTTAAGGGTAAGTATTTATTTTCTGTTAGTTATCGAACTGATGGTAGTTCTTATTTTGCAAATGGAAGAAAATGGGGTAGTTTCCCTGCAGCCTCTATTGGTTGGGCAGCTAACAAAGAACCATTCTTAAGTAGTGTTGACTGGCTTAACAAATTGAATTTTAGAACAAGTTATGGGGTTTCAGGAAACAATAGAATCTTAAATTATGGTTTTCAAAACTTATTATCTGCATCGAACTACTCTTTTGGACCTGGCACTGGAATCCAAACTGGTGGTCAAGTAGGAAATGCAACAATAAATGCAAATGAGAATATAACATGGGAAAGTACCTATCAAACTAATTATGGATTGGACTTATCTTTGTTGAATAACAGAATTAATCTAACTTTAGATATCTATAATTCGATCACCGATAAATTACTTTTACAACAAGCTACAATGGCTTTTTCGGGAGTACCACTTTCTTGGAATAATATTGGAAGTTTAAGAAATAGAGGTTTTGAAGTGGAATTGAACTCAACCAATTTAAAAAGTACTAACTTCAAATGGTCTACCTCTGCAAATATTGCTCACACTGAAAACAGAATTGTTGAGCTAGGAAACGAAGCATATCTTCTAAATTATGGGGAAAGAAACGAAATTTATAAAAGTGTTGTAGGTGGACCTTTAGTTCAATTTTTTGGATATAAGACCGATGGTATATGGATTTCAAATGACCAAATCGCTGCTTCTGGTTTAACATCTGAATTGCCTTCGGCTCTAAAACAAGGGGGACTTAAATTAGTTGACGTGAACGGTGACGGTGTTTTAGATACGAATGATAGAACTATTATTGGTAATCCATATCCTGATTTTACTTGGGGTATTACTAATAATTTTAGTTTTAATAATTTCGATTTAAGCTTTTCATGGCAAGGTGTACAGGGTGGTGAATTGATTAATGGCGATCCCAACTACACAGAGTCTAGGTCAAGAAATACTAGTTACAATTCCAATCGTTGGATTAGTCCACAAAATCCAGGTGACGGAAAAACACCATATGAACAATTGGGTTTCAACTGGATGTTAACAGATTATGTGGTGGAAGATGCTTCTTATTTTGCTTTAAGAGAAGTAAATTTAGGATACAATTTACCCTCTAAATGGTCTAAAAAAATAGGATTAAGTTCTTTAAGATTATACACTTCAGCTCAAAATTTATATTTCCATTCAGCAAAGGGATATAGAGGTATAAATCCTGAAGGAAGATCTACATCTGGACCATATGGGTCCGCTTTAATTGCAGGATATCAAAGAGGATCATTTCCAATTCCAAGGACTTTTGTTTTTGGTATTGATATTAATTTCTAATTTAAAAAGTACTTACAATGAAAAATTCAATAAAATATTTAAGCGTATTATTTTTAGTGGCAGCTTATAGTTGTTCCGATGTTATCGATTTGAATTCTGAATCGAATATTATTGCAGAAAATTATTTTACAAATTATACTGAATTACAATCAGGATTAACCGCTTGCTACAAAGGCATGCAAGATCCTTTAACTGAAGAATGGTCATTGACTGAGCTTCGTAGTGATAATAGTGTTATGGATGGCGGAACTAGTACTTCAACTCCCAATATTGATTTGGCTTTTTTAGATCAGTTTTATCCACCTACAACTCATCAAGGTTTGTATAAGTATTGGTTAAAATCTTATAACAATATTAAAAATACAAATACAGTATTGAATGCCGCTGGTGCCAATTATAATGCAATAACTGCTGCAATAGAATATGTGCCAGTAACAATTGATGTTACTCCTGCTCAATGCAAAAGTATCGCAGCAGAAGCTTCTTTTATTCGTGCGCATCACTATTTTAATTTAGTACGTTTGTATGGGGGTGTTTTTTTAATTGACGAACCAATTACAGCTGAGCAAGCTAAAACCATTAATCGTTCTTCCATTGATGCAATTTATAAATTAATAGAAGCTGACTTGTTAAATGCTATTGCAAATGGGACATCGACAGCATTTGTTGCTGATTCTTCAGATCTTGGACACGCTAACAAATGGGCAGCAGAGGCATTATTAGCAAAAGTATATCTAACATTAAATAGAAAAGCGGAAGCAGCAATCTTACTTGATAACATAATTAGTTCTGGAGGATACAGTTTGCAATCTACTTATGAAAGTGTTTTCTCTGTGAACAATGAAATGAATTCCGAAATTTTATTTGCTATTCGATTTAAGGGTGGAGGATTAGGAATGGGAAATCAATTATCTAACTTATTTGCTCCTACTAATAGCGGAAATGCTGTGATAAATGGAGATGGAAAAGGGTACAATACACCTACCTCTGAATTACTGAACCAATTTGCTACCTCTGCTACAGTTATTGATAAAAGGCGAGCAGTTAATATTGGTGAATTTGCTTCATTTCCCAGAAAAACAATTGAGACTGCCACAAATACAAAGAATTTAGTGCTTGAAAGTTATGAAAATATTAAAGTAGGTCAATTTGTTAGTGGATTAGGAATAATTGGTAGCGCTAATAAAGTGAAAGAACTAGTGGTTGACCCAGTAACGCAAGCAATAACATCAGTTAGAATTGCAAATAGTGTTACAGTTGCTAACAATACTACGCTTAATTTTTATACTTCAGTTTATCCAAATAAATACATTTCTCCTACTGTGTTAGCTTTTGATTCTGAAAATGATGTTCCAGTTATTAGATATGCGGATGTATTATTAATGAAAGCTGAAGCTGATGGTAACATACCATCAAGTTTGACACTAATTAATCAGGTTCATCAACGTGCAGGATTGGTAGCACTAACTGCTACAGATATTAACACACAAGATAAATTCGAGAAGGTTTTGTCACTTGAGAGAAAATTAGAATTTGCTTTTGAAAACCAACGTTGGTTTGATTTGCTGAGGTTCAACAAGACTTTCCAAAATACTGCCAATCAAGCTGAAGGAGTTATGGATGCTCATTTTTCTGCTTTATATCCGACGGTTTATTCAGGATTCAGTGTTTTACCAATCACTTTGACAGAACTTCAGGAAAACGCGAATCCAGATCGTTTTTTATTGCCAATTCCTCAGTATGAAATTGATACAAATTCCTTTATAACGATTGAACAAAATCCAACTTACTAAAAATTTAAAAAACAGTGATTATTAAATTTTTAGTCACGTTTTTTTTATTGTAATTTTTTTTCTTTAAAACTTCACTTAATCACATAACAAATACGCAATGTCCTCATCCTACGAAACAAGATACGCTTCAAGTCCGCAAGCCGTAAAAGAATATAATACCGAACAATTAAGATCCGAATTTTTAATTGACAATCTGATGGAAATAGGTAAAGTGAATCTTACTTATTCTCATTACGACAGGTATATTGCGGGTTCTGCAGTGCCTTTAGCACCATTAACGCTAGAAACCATTGATCCTTTAAAATCTAGTTATTTTCTTGAAAGAAGAGAATTAGGAATCATTAATGTTGGTGGAGCGGGAACTGTTAGTGCTGATGGAGTAATTTATGAATTGGGTTTCAAAGATGCCTTATATATTGGAAGTGGTAATAAAGAAGTTGTTTTCAAAAGTGATGACATTTCTAATCCAGCTAAATTTTATTTGAATTCTGCTCCTGCACATACCAATTATCCAAATCAAAAAGTAGGACTTGCTGAAGCAAACAAACTACAATTGGGTTCAATGGAAACAGCCAATCATAGAACCGTAAACCAAATGATAATTGGCGGAATTGTAACTACATGTCAATTACAAATGGGAATGACGGAATTAAAAACAGGAAGTGTTTGGAATACAATGCCAGCGCACGTTCACGACAGAAGAATGGAAGTGTATTTCTATTTGGATATTCCGGAAAATCAAGCAGTTTGTCATTTTATGGGGCAACCTCAAGAAACACGACACATTTGGATGAACAATCACCAAGCGGTCATTTCTCCACCATGGTCAATTCATTCTGGTGCGGGAACTTCAAATTACACTTTTATTTGGGGAATGGCAGGAGAAAACCTTGATTACGGCGATATGGATGTTTGTAAAATAACTGATTTAAGATAACTATGGGAAGTTCATTATTTGATATAAAAGGAAAAATTGCGCTTGTAACTGGCAGTACACATGGACTTGGAATGGCAATGGCCAAAGGTTTAGGACATTCTGGCGCAACAATTATAATAAACGGAAACTCATCACAACCTAAAATTGATGAAGCTGTGATGGAATTTAAAAAAGAAGGTATCAAAGCTTTTGGCTATAAATTTAATGTTGCCATCGAAAGCGAAGTAATTGAAGCCATTCGGAGAATTGAAAGTGAAGTAGGGCCAATCGATATTTTAATTAACAATGCAGGAATTATCAAGCGCATTGCTTTATTAGAAATGGAAGTCTCTGATTTTAAAGAAGTCGTTGATATTGATTTAGTAAGTCCTTTTATCGTTTCCAAACACGTTGCAAAGGGAATGATTGCAAGGCAACAGGGAAAAATAATCAACATTTGTTCTATGATGAGTGAATTGGGTAGAAATGGAGTGGGGGCGTACGCTGCTGCAAAAGGAGGACTAAAAATGCTTACCAAAAATATGGCAACAGAATGGGCAAAACATAATGTACAAGTCAACGGAATTGGTCCTGGCTATTTTGCTACAACACAAACAGCGCCTATTCGAGTTGATGGTCATCCGTTTAATGAATTTATTATCAATAGAACGCCGGCAGCCAAATGGGGAAATCCAGATGATTTATCGGGTGCAGCGATTTTTCTTTCCTCTAAAGCGAGTGATTTCGTAAATGGACATATTCTGTATGTTGACGGTGGAATTTTAGCTACAATTGGAAAACCTTCAAATGAAAATTAATATGAAAATCACTAATGGAATAGTATTTTTATTACTTACTAGCACCTTATTTTCGTATGCTCAAAAGGTAAAGATTATCACTATTTCTAATCCATTGAAAATTGACAGGGCATTTGAAACTGTTGAAATAGCTAAAAAAGCGCTAGGATTAAAATCTTCTGATGAATTTGAAAAATACGGTATTAGAGAGGTTGGAACTACTACTTTTATTGTTTCCCAATGCGTGGACGAAAATGGTGATGGAATTTCAGATGTGTTTTTATTTCAACCTAAAATCAAAGCCTCCTCCTCTAAAAAATACGAGCTTGTACTAAACAATGATTTGAAAACTAAAGAACCAATTGCCTATTGTTATTCAAGATTTGTTCCAGAAAGAACAGATGATTATGCTTGGGAAAACAATAAAGTTGCTTTTAGAACGTATGGTCCTGTAGCTCAAAAAATGGTAGAAGACAAAGTGAAAGGCGGAACTTTAACAAGCGGAATTGATGCCTGGTTGAAAAGAGTGGAGTATCCAATTTTGAATAAATGGTACGAAAAATATACGACTGGAACGGGGACCTATCACAAAGATACGGGCGAAGGTTTAGACAACTTTCACGTTGGTGATAGTCGCGGAATTGGTGGTGTAGCAGTTAAAATAGATACTACCTATTATTTTTCTAAGAACTTCGTCTCTTGGAAAACGATTACCACTGGACCTATCAGAACTAGTTTTGTTTTAAATTATGCTGATTGGGATGCAGCTGGCAATAAAATCACGGAACTAAAACACATCAGCTTGGATTATGGTAGTTTTCTATCTAGATTTGAGATTGAAGTTTCAGGAACCAATTCTATTTCAACAGGTATTACATTGCACAATAACGACGGAAAAACAGAAGGAAATCTGAAAGCAGGTTGGATTGATTATTGGCAACCCATCGACGATTCTGAGTTAGGGACTGGGATTGTCTTTCCTAAAAATGCTGCTATCAGTTTTGAAAAATACGTAGTTGCAAAAAAAGACTTATGTAATTTATATGTTAACTTAAACGTAACAGACAACAAAGTGGTTTATTACACAGGTTTTGGTTGGAAAAAGCAAGGGGAGTTTACAACTAAAGAAGCTTGGGAAAACTATTTGGGCCAATATGCCACAAAAATCAATAACCCACTTATTGTTAAGGTTAATTAATAATAACTCAAAATAATAGACTCAAATAATAATATATTTCACCAATTTTCACTCATTATTTTTGAAAATTAGTGGTTTTTTTATTCCCAATCATCTGTTCTAAAAGAGGAAGCTGGTAGCATATTATTATCATACAAAGTGCCTACAAACCAATTGTACCAGCCATAACGAACTGCTACTGGCACTTTAACATCTGCACTCGAAACTTTTATTTGTTTGTGACCAATAATTTCAGCTTTTGCAGGATAAAATATTTTGTCTTCACCCGCTATTTCAAAACAGCTTATTGCTGTTTCTGTTGAAAATATTCCAGTTTCTGCATTGTCAAAGTTTAAAAACAAAGCACCTTCTTTCTCGGTCATTGATTTAAATATAGGCCCTGCACAATCAACGTCTTTCATTCCGTAAGTTTTGTTTAAGGCAAGGAGTAATAAGCGTTCAGCGACTTCTTTTTTTCTTGGTGGGTGAATTGTTGCGTCTGAACCAATATCAGAAAGCACTGCCATTCCTGAATTTGGAATGAAGTCTAATGCTTTAAGTTGCGCTTCTCGAAGGTATTGCGAATTGCTTTTATCGATGTATTTATTTGGTGCAATTTGAACATAATAGAACGGAAAATCGCCAATGTTCCATTGCTTGCGCCAATCTTTTACCATTTCGGGTAACAACTTTTGATACATTTTTGGTTCGTCTCGATTTGTTTCTCCTTGGTACCAAATTGCCCCTTTAATTGTATAAGAAGTTATCGGATTTATCATCGCGTTAAAAATCGCAGAGGGAATTCTTTTGTACTTTTCGGTGGTGTCTTTTTTTACTTTATTTACCTCTAAAAAAGGTGCTATTGCTTCTTTGCTAATCCAAGGTTGAATGCGTGTTCCTCCCCAAGACGTCATTATTAAACCAATAGGGACATCTAAAATTGCTTGTAATTGTTTTCCATAAAAATAGGCAACGGCACTAAAATCTTTTGAAGTTTCTGGAGAGGCTATTTCCCATTTTTTATAATTACTTAATGAATCTAATGGAGTTGGCGAACCGTTTTCAGAAATAGAAAATAATCGTAAATTATAGTTTTTTGAAGTTGCAACGGATAAATTTCCTTCAAATGTAGGTTGTCCGGTAAAGCCTTTTAAAGGCATTCTCATATTGGATTGACCAGAACAAATCCAAACTTCTCCAAATAAAATATTATCTAAATTGATGTTTGATTGATTACTTTTTAGTTGAATAGATTGTGGCTCCTTGCTTAAAGTGGTTTTTATTGCAATCTCCCAACGGCCATTTTCAGGAGTTGTTACTTTCAATGGTTCAGAAATCCAACTCCCTGTCAACGTGATTTTTTCTCCAGGAGTTGCCCAGCCCCAAATTTTCACAGTTGTATTTCGCTGCAGCACCATATTGGATGCAATTATACTCGGTAGTTTTATTTTTGCAAAAGTTATAGTATTACTAAAAAATAAGAAAACAGTAAGAAATGCAAGTATTGAATTTTTCATAATTTTATTTTTTCATAATCTTAATGCATACAGCTTGTTGTTGAATATTATTAAATTGAATAAAATACAATCCTGAATTTAAAAATGAAAGATCAATTTCATTGGATAATTTGGTTTTTTCAAGCAATAGTTTTCCTGTTGTATCAAACAATCTTAAGCCATCGAATTGATTTGTAATTTCAGATGAAAGCGCTAATTTATCAATTATTGGGTTGGGTAAAGTGGCAAATATTTCAGTTTTTGAATTAGAGGTGACATTTAAAGAACTTACTTCTGCTATGCTAAAATCAGAAAAACGAACGGCTTCATCGCGCAAGTTTACGATATCATTCAAACTTCTATAAATGCCCCATTTAGGACGGATAAATGTATTGTCAGGACGAATTGTTGCGATATTAGAATTACTGTAGGATAATAAAACAGTGCCGTCGCTGTGTTTTTTTAGTGTTATAGAATAGGTGCCTGAACTTCCCACATTTATCATTTCTTCTGCATCAACCCAGATTCCTTCGAATGGCAATAAATCAACAATACTTATTTTGTCTGCTCCAGAAGTTGAATTGGCAACATAAATTAATTCTAATTTATTTGGCGTTCCTAATCTTGGTGTTAATGTGAAAAGTGGACTGCTATCATCTCCGTCAACTCCCTTTATTTGATGTAAATGAGTGAAATTTGAAGATGGCTGAAAACCAGTTTGAATTTTAAATCGCCATTTGTAAATGATATTTTCACCCAAAGTCCCTTTTAAATTATCGGGTGATGCTGCATAGGTTTTTATTTCAACCCTTTGCTTATCTGTTAATGTTGGATCAACAGGTTCATTATCTAATAAAGCATGCGAATAAAATTCGAAAACATATTTATTTAACTCCGAGTCTAGAACTTCTGCAATGTGTCGTCCAGATGCCCAAGGATGGAATAAATCGGGTGCTTCAACAGCACTTACGCCGTTTCCTGGAGCTAAAAAGCTTGTAATTCTTTCGTAGGTATTTCCTGGTCCATTTGCATTTAAAATAACTTGCGAATAGGAAATATTGATACTAATAAAAACTAAAATTATTGCTGTTTTCATTTTTATTCAATTAATTTAATTTACTCCTTCTTTTACAGAGAATTCATTAAATCGAACTGCTTCATCTCTTAAATCGGCTGCTTTCTTAAGACTTCTGTAAATCCCCCATTTTGGGCGAATGAAATCATTATCTGGTCTAATGGTCATCAAATCATTACTGCTAAAAGACAGTAATTCTTCGCCACCTTTTACTTTTTTTATAGTAATGGAATAGGTTCCGTTGGCACCAATTTTTATTTTTTCTGTAATTTCAACCCAAACACCTTCAAATTCAGAAAGATTCGCACTTGCAACAGTTGTTTCATTATTATGAATTACTATCAATTGATTGATTTTGCTTTTTCGGGCTGTTAGGGTAAAAAGTGGTAAATCTTGAGAGCCGCCAACTGCTTTAATTTGATGCAAATGAGTAAAATTTGATGAAGGTTGAAATCCTTTTGGAAGTTTGAATTTCCATTTGTACATAATGGTTTCACCTAAAGTTCCTTTCAGATTATCTGGTGACGGTTCATACGTTTTAATTTCAATACGTTGTCGATCTAGTTTTTCACAACGGTCGTTATCAGGGCTTACATGGGAATAAAATTCAAAAACATTTTCTTTTAAATCTTCATCCCAAACTTCAGCAATATGCCTTCCAAATGAACTGTGAATGCATTCTGGATGTTCTACCGCCTCATTTCCAGGAGATAAAACACTATTTATTAATTCATAAGTATTTCCTGGCCCATCTGCTTTCAAAACTACTTGAGAGTGACAAAAAAAAGGCAATACGGTTACTAAAAATGCAAAAGGAATTTTCATTTGAATTGAATTATTAAATTTTTATATAAATACTATTTTATTTAAAAGGTTCTAAATTGGCTATAAACTTTAGAATTGCCACACTAATTTCAGTATTTTTATCTTTTTCAAACTTACCGTGCAAGCCGCCAGGCACAGTAAAAAATTCAGATTTAACTCCTAATTCCAGCAGCTTTTTATGTAATTCAACCGATTGTCTATATGGTACTGTAGGATCTGCATCACCATGTACAATAAAAACAGGTGGACTATTTTTAGATACGTAAGTAATTGGAGAAACTGATTTTATGAAAGCCTCGTTTTTTACATTGTCACCAAGCCATGCAGCTGGTGAAGAACTTTTATGATCCGGACCATAGGTCCAATCCCAAACGTCCATAATCCCATATTTATCAATTATTGCTGCAACCTTTATTTTTTCAGTTCCTAAACAATTTGTATCAAAACGATGATCATTCCCAAGTAATCCTCCCATTAACGCTAAATGTCCTCCTGCACTTCCACCCATGATGATGATTTTATTAGGATCAATATTCAATTTTTTAGCATTCTTTATCAAATAAACTAGCATACATCTTGTATCCTCAATTGCAGCAGGCGCTTTTGCTTGGTCACTCATTCTATATTCCATATTGGCTACAGCAAAACCGGCTTTAAAAAATGAGCTAAACCCACCTTGGGTATCTTTAGATCCCGATTTCCAACCACCGCCGTGAATATTTATTATAACTGGAGTAGGTTTAGGTTCATTCAGTGCCAAATACAAATCTGTTTTACCTTCCCAATCTTTAACTTTTGTATAAACTACATCAAGTTGAGCAACATAATTTTTAGGAAAAGCGACAGGTTTTTTTATAATTGTGTCCTTAGTCTGTGCATTTACGCACAAGGCAATAGAAAAAACTAAAATAGAAAATAACAGTGATTTTTTCATCGATTAGAAGTTTAGGTGATTATTTGACTTTCGTTTTTAAACAAAAATGCGGTATCTTTTATAAAAAAAAATACCGCATTCTCAGATTAATTCAGCAATTAATTACTGGATAATCAATTTTTTTGTAGTTGAGATTCCAGCTTCAGTAATTTTTACAAAGTACGTTCCTTTGTTCAATGTAGAAACATTGATGGCCTCAGTAAACGTTTTTGTTTGAAGTACTTGTTGTCCTAAAGAATTGATAATTACAATATCTTTCTCTAAATTAGTAGCAGAAATAATATACAATTTTCCGTTCGTCACTGGATTCGGATACATTTTTAATTCAATAGTCTTAACAGCTGTTGTACCTAAAGTACCCAGTAAAGCTTGTTCCCAATTGGTTGCAACTCTAATTTCGTCTATAATTATTGTTGGAGTAGACGAGGACGAAGCCTGTAATATTTTAATTCTGTCAATATGATCTCTAGATACAGAAGTTGTAGGTTGGTTCTGAGATAAAGTGGTTACTGCTGGTTGAGTGCTGGTTGCAGGATCAATCCATAATTTAGCAACTTGGTTTAAAGGATCTGCATCTCCAATATTTTCATAACTAATAACGATGATGTGCTGCGTATTAAAGTCATATTCTGTAGCACTCCAAACACATTCACTAACATTACTAGATTTTGATAAACCTAGGTTGTATCTACCAGAAGCAATATTTTTTCTAAACATTACTGCGGAGGCATAATCATTACTAAAAGTTCCAGGATTAACCGTCGATTCTGATTGAGCCATAAAGCTGTAAAAACCAGTTGGAGTAGAATAGTTTGGATCGGTAGTTGTTGAAGCTACAGTTGTTGCTGCATCTACAGCGTTAAAAACAAAAGATGAATATAAATTACCAAAAGTTTTATTTGTAAATTTTAATTCTGGGTCAACTCCAGAACCTACAAATGTTAATGCATTTCCGGTCGCCGCTGGAAGAACTGTATTTGACCATGTTGGGGAAGCTACAATTGTAACATCATCTGTAATATTTGAAGTTGGAACAATTGACCAAGAACCTAAACCTGTTCCTGCATTAGCAGCGTTAGTTGTAGATGCACCATTGTTCATTACAATTAATTTGTCTGATACATTATAATTCGCAAAACCTTCATATAATGGCAGTGTTTTTAATGCCGTATCACCAACAAATACTTGAGAAAGAACTCTTTCACTTTCTGTACCATTAACAGTTTGCGTTACATAATAGTCAGCGTATGTTAATGCTGTTGCAGTGGCTAAAGCTATTCCTCCAGTTGCGCTAGCGTACCATTTGAGATTAGCTCCTGTAGCTGTTAAACTAGCAACGGTAGGGGTTGGAGTGCTATTAAAAACTTGTCTTTTTTCAACTGTTGGAGGAGCAGTGTAAGGTGGTGGTGTGCTAAGTACAATTTTAAAGTTGTCAAATTGAGATTTATTTCCATTATTTGTCTGAGCTCCTGCCATAAAGCCAAAATTAGTCATTGCAGTTGAAGTATAAGTAGCATCAGTAACAGTTCCTGCAAGAAGTAAAGTTCCAGATGTTGGATCAACTATTGGGTCTGTGGCTGCTGCAGCATCTTCGCGATAATACAGTTGCCAAGAATCAAAATTAGGATTGTACACTACCTTAACGCTGAGTGCAGCAAAAGTTGCGGTTGCAGGAATAACCGTTAAAGCTGGAGATTCAAGCAAACGAGAAGCAGAACATAATTCTTGCGCATCAGCGGTTGTAGATGAATTACCTATACCGTTATGGAATTTTATTAAACTTATACTTGCTTTAGTTCCATCTGCTGTGCTTTTTTGATACATTAGCGCGTAACCATCAGAACCTGTTGGTGTCGTATTACCTAAAATGCCATTATTAGAAGCACACAAAACTACACACATAAAGTTTTTTCCTTCAGCGTAACTTGTAGTTGAATTTGAACCTAACTTATTCGTTTTCATATTCACAGTCCAAGTTACTAAATTTGTGTTACTTGTAAGCAATGGATTAAATCCAGTTCCTGTTGGTATCGTACCGCAAAAAGTTGGTCTCGTACCGACTGCAGGAGCCACAGCATTGGTTACCATGTTTAAGTAAGCATCAGTTCCTGTTCCGATTACCGCAGTTGATACCACACCACCTCCAGATTGGGTGTAAGATAATGAAGGTACAGAGGTAGCTCCGGTATAGGTTGCAGAACCTGCAGTTCCGAAAGTTTCTTGAAATACTGTTTGACTTTTCATGGAAGTACTTATGAAAAGTAATAAAATAATAGAATAATTTAACAGTTTGTGGTTTTGTAATGATTTTTTCATAGTTTGATAATTTGTTATTGGTTGATCTTACTGTGATATCGATCCAATACCTAATTGAATTTTTATCAAGGACAAATTTATGCTTACTTCATGTCAATAAGATACTAATGTAGGGGTAAAATTGTACATATTTAAATTTAGTTGGTTAATTTTCCATGAATCGATTGGGTTTGAACACACATCCAAAAATTTTATTTAACAATAGGTCACTTGACTTTATTACTAACATTTAAAGAATTGATAATGTTACGCTAACTTTGGTTTTCAATTTCCAATGCTATTTCTTTAACAAAAATTCCAAAGGAATAGACAATCTTTTGCTCCAAGATTTTTCAGAATGGTCATCGCTAGGAAAAAATTTCGTTATCCAGTTTTTTTCCGTAAATCCTTTTTTAATCATAATTAAATCAATTTTTTCTTGAAAAGGTTTGTACAGAAAATCTAATGTTTGATCGCCGTAATCAAAATAAATTTTATGGTTATTAGGATCTGGAAGGTTGAATTTTAGATAATCCCTAAACTTTGAAGCTACATCGCTATCAACATCTGCGATAGCG
>Ga0209551_1000487_pt1 | contig 14947 bp, 11 predicted proteins | sample LauGreSuBDMM15SD_2_FD_187568 | JGI IMG/M metagenome (GOLD analysis project Ga0209551, IMG submission 187568) | Freshwater lake microbial communities from Lake Michigan, USA - Su13.BD.MM15.SD (SPAdes) (version 3) | ecosystem: Environmental > Aquatic > Freshwater > Lake | place: Lake Michigan, USA... | reverse complement strand
CATGGTGTTCGGGGTGACGCCCCAGGTCCTTCCAGATTACTTATCTTATGGACTATTGCGCTTGGAAATCAACGTTCGTGCTGCTTCCATTTTAGGGTTTGTTGGGGCAGGTGGTATCGGCCAAGAGCTCTACACCGCTGTAAAGAGTTTCAATCACACCGATATTTCAGCGATCGTCATCATGTTGATTATTTCTGTGATCATCATTGATTCATTTTGTTCGTGGGTACGCGGACGTGTGATCGGTCGAGACAACCTCAAAGCGATATGAATCATCACATATGAATAAACCCAAACTGATATCTTGGCGAGCACTGCGACCTGAACTTTATCCGCGCAGAGGCCTTGCCGCATGGCGCGGTTATGTTGTGATGTTGATAGTGATGATTTTGTTTTTATTTGGACTGTCTGAACTTGAGGTGACAGCGGAGCGGTTGTACAAAGGTTCATTAAAACTGGTAGACGTTTTTGGTTTGATGGTTCCACCAGAGTCAAAAGGACGAACAGCTGAATATTTATTCGCAATTGCGGAAACTGTTTCGATGGCATTTTTGGGGACGCTTGTAGCCTCAATATTAGCCATACCCTTGTCGTTGATGGGCGCTCGTAATATTATGCCCATAGGACCCGTTAGGTTTTTTGTCAGACGATCAAGCGACGTCGTACGTGGTTTAGATAGCTTAGTATGGGCAATATTTTTTGTAGGAGTCGTTGGCTTGGGGCCTTTTGCAGGCATTTTGGCAATCACCGTGAACGACACAGGGATTTTGACAAAACTGTATGCAGAGGCACTTGAAAATACAGATGCCGAGCAATCTAAAGGCGTGCGCGCGACGGGAGCCAGTCGTTTGCAAACGCTTCTCTTTGGAGTGTTACCTCAAGTGATGCCGGTGTTCTTAGCAAATAGTTTGTACTTTGTGGAATCAAATGTTCGCTCAGCCACTATCTTGGGCGTAGTGGGCGCAGGTGGTATTGGATTTTTCTTGATGGATCGAATGATGATCAGCGCTTGGCGCGAGGTTGCGTACATTATTTTGCTGGTCTTGATTACGGTTGCAGTGATCGATACCCTCTCACGCATCTTGCGACAGCGCCTGATTGGCCAGTCAAGTATTGCAAGGCATTAATCATGACACCATTCACCATTTCTCGCTGCAAATTGAACCCAGTGGGTGAGATTGCGCTATCCAGAATGCCTCCCTTAAGTTTTGGCGGGTCAGCACTGGCTACATCACAAACCGGCTGAGGTGCTGAAACCTCAGGTTTTTTAGTTTTGGTCTGCGGAAGAGATTCTAACCACTCAAGCAACGCTGACGCAGTGAGCGTGTATATCTACTTTCATCGTTGACTTAAGAGCAGAAAAAATTGCGGCCAAGTTTGTCATGGTCGGATTGCCTGATGAGGACAGCATCCGATGAACACTTTTTGCTGGTTTCTCAACGGAGATCGCCAAACCCTCAAACCCCATCGTCGCGTTGACAAGATCGCGCAAGATAAGCTTTGCGGTCTCGGGCTCACCATTCAGAAAAAGCATGATTGCCTCGTTCAACATAGCACAGGCAAACTCAGGATCGCGATCGACGCGTGCTAAAACCGTTTCTTTAAAGTCTCTGGTCAGTGCCATATTCATTACCCTTTGCGTTTGCTTGTCGACACAATTGATTTAGTTTTTTTGAGTAAATTTGCTTTTGCCAGCTTGTACTCTTTCCACAATTCAACGGCTTGATCAATGTCTCGTTGCTGACCGTTTTTTGAACCGCCGCCCAAGAGCATGATGATCTCAACGCCATCCTTTGCCAGATAAATCCGCCAGCCTGCACCATAATTAATTTTGTATTCACCAATTCCACGGAACCACTCAACATTGGACAGGTTTCCTTGCTGCATCCGGTACTTTGCAGTAGCAACCTTAGCGGCAATATCTGGCGCCAACCCGTCGAACCATTGCGCATACGGGCTGACTCCGTCATCGAGCAATAGTTCGAGTACTTAAAAGGCCATTGCCAATGGTAACATAAAAGTATCTATCCGTATGGGCGAGTCATCACCGTCCGTACCCACGATGCGTTGCCAAACGAAAAAGCACCCGAAGGTGCTTAATTTGCCTTGGCTATTTGGCGGGGAAGCGCTGACAACATCACAAACCGCCTGAGGTGCTGAAATCTCAGGTTTATTGCTTTTGATCTGCGGGAAGGATACTAACTGCTCGTGAGTTGTTATTCCTCGGCAAGTATGAGCGGCAGCATCTTGCGTACATCACCATGTAAAGATGTCAGCGTGCTTTCAAATGAAAGCTGCGGCATGTTCTCTCGAACCAATCTTGCCACAATTCGTGCTTGCTCAAAGTCGCGCGGCTTTTTAATTGTTTCTCGGGTTGATAGGCCAGAGAGCCAAGCTTTATGCAATGCAAAAGCTCGCGGGTCTGGCACCCGCATTGGTACCGGCCATCCATCTTCATCGATGGCAATCGCGTCGAGTTTGGGAGAATTCAGCAGCCACTGCAATCCCGGCACCTCGACTGCAACAAGATCAGACTGGGCGAAGGTAACAAGGTCAGTGGTGTGCATGCCACGCGGTGCAGTAACGAGGTCAACCATGAATTGCCCAGCATTCGCGGCTCGGTAGCCATTTTCACGAACGCACTCAAACGTTTTATCAGCATTTTTTAACAGCCCCAGCAGGCCGTTACCGTCTAGTTTGTCGGATACGACAGTCATTTTTTTACGCCCATCGTAGAGCAAGTCAACGTCACCTGAGGCAAGTAATTCGATTAAAAAATGAGCGCCTCCTTCTGCCTCATAGGCATACAGTGCTTGGGTACCAATGACAGTAAAGCTGTCGTGCACGCCGGCCCGTTCGAGTTCGCGAAGCACGCGAGCCACGACACGGGGGACACGATTCAACCTCAAGGCTTTATTGAGCCTAGCTTGCTCTTCAATTTTTTCGGTAATTAAATGAAGTCGTTCTTTTGCTGCTTGGCGGCCAGCAGAAAACACCGCTAATAAATCCTCGGTTTGCGGCGACCGAGGCCCAAACGACTTACCATTGCCGCGTCGATCCTGATCTCTGAACAGATATTCTGTACTACGTACCGTTTTCCAGCGCATACCGTATGTATAGGAGGCAGCGTGTCTCTGAGCAGCACGATAGTTTTCGTAAAGCTGCGCGGTGTTGACTTGGTGAAGTCGCTGTTGATTCGATAGTGATTTCAAATTGTTTCCGGCAAAAATAGGTTTTCTTTATTCTGCCGGAAACAGACAATTAAATCAATGTATGTTTCCGGTAAAACTGATTTATTTAGTTTTTGCCGGAAACACAGGCGTAGGTCGTCAAGTGGGTACTCACCGCAGTTTGGGCCACATGCAGAGAGAATTGCGCCTTTTGCGGTGTTTGATGACCACTGCTACTTTGATGAATACTGCTCATCCCCAGTTAATGAGCTGATCCGAAATAGTTTTGGCGGGCCAGCACTGACAACATCACAAACCGCCTGAGGTGCTGAAATCTAAGGTTTTGGGGTTTTGGTCTGCGGGAGGGATACTAACCACTCGCTTAAAACGCCAAGCGCAACCCCACGCTGCCACCGTAAAGCGTCTGCCCCGATCTTGCCTCACCCGAAACACCCGCATAGGCATAAGCGTTGTCAGCAATCTTGACAGTGCCATACAATCCCACTTGTACAAAGGCAGAGCCAGCTGTGGCTGTGGTAACTGTGCTTGAATAACCACCAAGCGTGGTGTTCAGCGCTGGGTTCAACAAGCCAGAAGTATCCGCACCCACTGCAACGTTGGCACGATAGGTATAGCCATCTTTAAGCGGGTCTTTGTTCAACGAACCCGCCGCGACACCGATCACGGCTCGTAATGCGTTACCACTAAAGCGAGCGATGTTCAGTGCCGCAACGCCACTACCTTCGTCATACGAATTTTGACCAACGTACTGATAGGTCAGGCGTGCATAGGGTGTGACGCGTACCTCGTTGTATTCAAACGCTCGGCTAAGGCCTACGCTGACCAGTGCATCGTTACCGAGCACCGCTTTGCTACTAAAGCCGCCCGTATAACCGGTTGGATCATTGCGCGATAGATTGGTTGAACTCATCCCCACGCTTGCCATGCCATCGAGCACATAGTCTTGCAGTACAGACATTTTGCCGTACACAAAGAGCGAGCCTTGTTGAATTGTGCTGTTGCCACCAGTGGCCGAAACGGTGGTATTGGATAACGCAATGCCGCCACCAAGTTTTAAGCCCAGTTCTGCATTTGAATACGCATCAACACCCGTGACAATTTGGTACAGGTTGCTGTTGAACCCGTTACCGGCGCTGTTGCTCGCGCGATCGGAGCGTTGGTAGGCAATCTCTCCCCACGCACGGCCGTCTTTCACCGCAGCACTTGTTACGTTGACGGTGTTCGGGTTGACTGCTGGGTTGGTACTCATGTTGGCCGTGGGTAACCCCGAGGGGTTAGTCGCGCTGATGCCGCCCGTCAACAGTGCATTGTTAAGTGAAGGATTAAGCTGGCTAGGCGCCATCGGATAGTCTCCAAGGCGCGCCAACACCGCTTGCTGCACACGTTGCGTGGTTTGAGGTAGGGTGGCGACCGAGGCCGCGTGGATCTCACCCGCTAACGAGCGAGCAAAGTCAGGCAAGTTTGCTGCGCTTTGACCCGCAACGGAGTAGAGTAAAGAATCTTGCGCCGCTGACGCAGTGCCCGCTTTATTCACACCCAACAACTGATCTAAAACACCAGCAACAGTCTTGGCGTTGGTCGTACTTGAGCTTAACGTGTTGCTGTAAGACGTAGGCGCAATCGCCAGATCAATGCTGTTACTGCTGTTGACGTTATAAAACGCAATGAACTGTGTGCCGCTGCTTAACTCTGCAGGCTGAGTGAGGGTAGTAAAGCGCCCCGTGATGCCACCTGCAGTGATGATACGAAACCTGTCACCCAAGACCGGCACATAAATCGCACTGCCATAACCAGGCTCGCTTGCACTAAATAGATTTGATAAGCGTGGCGTTAAGGTCGCGCCCGAAGTAATCGTCAGTTGACTACCCACATTCACAAAGGAGTAATAACCCGAAGCACCCACGGGCGTGGCGCTGCTCGCTTGAATCGCACCCGCGATATCTTGCTGATACGTTGACCCAGCGTTCAACGTCAAATTTTGAGTGAACGACAAATAGCCTGGTGAATTACCCGGCTTAAGCACACCACTCACAATGCCATTGCCCGCAATCGTGCCCGTGCCCATTAACGTACCCGCAGATGCCACGAACACATCGCCCGTGCCAGTTGGCGAAGCGCCAGCTAAAGAAAGTGTGCCGCTAGATACTGTCGTACCCCCACTGTAAGTGTTGGCGCCGCTCATGATCGTGGTGCCGGTACCCGTGAACGTTAAACCACCCGCACCAGAGAACACTCCAGAGAGGGTGGCAGAACTTGAGGTTGGGCTTTGAATCGTACCGCCTGCGCTTAAGACGCTAAAGGCCTGAGTAGAACTGTCACCCGTGTTCAACACTAGGGTACCGCCTGCGAAGATGGGGTAAAAAGTTACCCCGATATTGCTTAACTCGACCCTAGTGCCTACTGTAATGTTTGACATCGTGGGGCTCGTGCTGCCACCACCACCGCTACTGCCAACACAGATGCTACAAGCTGTAATGGTCAAATCCCAATCACCCAGCGTAGCCCCTTCCACTAGGTAGTAAGAGTAACTAGCCGAGGTGTAGGTGTAAGTTGAGCCCACAACGACAAGACCGTTGACATAGTTTGTAAGAGGAGCCGTAAACCCTTGTAAAACTCCGGGTAGTCTGACGTTTAGAATCGCACTGCTAGGACTTGACAGAGACGAAACGCCAAAGTTTGTCGAGCCAGCGATCAAGCTGGCTTGCAATTGCCCATAACTGCCAGCGCTATTCACAATGATGTTGTAGTTAGTCGGTAAGATGCCCGCATAAGTCAACGCTGCGCCCGTACTACCCTGCGCGTTGTTAAGCGTTGTGATTCTGCCGCCAAGACTGGCGTTGTAAATGCCGTAAGAAGCACCTGAGATCGTACCGGTATTGGTTAACGTTGTGATTCCTCCGACCAGACCGCCGATGTAAATGCCGTAAGAACGACCTAAGATAGTACCGGTACCGGTGTTGGTCAACGTGGAGATTACGCTGTCGCCGAGGGAAATTCCGTCCCCTGAAATACTAAAAATTATGCCACTGTTGGTCAACGTGGTGATCGTGCCTGCTAGTGAAACGGCCTCCCCTGAAGTGCCCTGGATGATACCGGTGTTGGTATTGGTTAACGCACCAATTGTGGCACGGTTGCGGATGCCTACAGCGCCTGAGATCGTACCGCTGTTGGTCAGTGTGGTGATCGTTCTGCCAGTGCCGTTGTCAATGCCGTAGGCGCCACTACTTGAGATCGTAAGGCTATTACTCAACGTGGTGATCGTGCCGGCGTTGCGGATACCATCGGCGCTCGGGCCTATGGTCGTGATATCGAAGTTATTGTTTAGTGTTGTTATTGTGCCGGTGTTGTAGACACTATGGGCCTCAGGACCTAAAGTCAAGATCGAGCCGTTATTGTTTAGCGTTGTTATTGTGCCGGTGTTGTAGACACCATAGGCCTCAGGGCCTGTGGTAACGATCGAGCCGTTATTGTTTAGCGTTGTTATTGTGCCGGAGTTGAAAATACCAGAGGATTGAGGACCTGAAGTTAAGATCGAGCCGTTATTGTTTAGTGTTGTTGTTGTACCAGTGCTTTCTATACCAACGGCGACAGGATCTGAAGTCGAAATAGAGATGCCATTATTAATGGTGAAACTACACAGCTGTAAGGAGATTTTTTGAGTCGCATTCACGTTTGTACTGATGACTGTGTCACCACTACACCCATTAGCCCAAGCCGCGCTATTCGTGAACAAAAAACTAACGCCCAACGTCACGGCGAACATAAGCGCTTTGAACCTAGACAGCCGAGCTCGGGTCACGCTAACGTTCAAAAAGTTTTGCTGCTGCGAAGATACGACAACAGCATGAGAGAGACGGTGCGTCAGGTGTAACAAATGATCAGCGGCCGGAGAAATGCTTGCATCGCCTAGCGGTTGGCATCGTTGCGCTTGCTTGAGTAGCCAGTGCAAGACGATCCGCCTCAAGGGAGTGAGGGTCGCAACTTTCACAGAAAGAGCCATCTGAGGTCAATCCATTCGCTGGTGTTTGTACGTTAGCGATTCCAGTTGGTTGCAAAGCGTACAAAGCACTGATGAAACTACCGGCTCGAAGGGGTCAACGTGCAACCAGATCGAGGGAAAATATATAAAATTATTTTAGTGATTTTTATTGTATAAAAAATACGCTAATTAGCGCACAAAAGAGCGTATCTTTGCCTCAAATCAAGTGCAACTTGTATGCGAGCTTTTGAGTGCTTGCGGGAAACGCGATCTAAAAGGTCGCAGGATAGGATCCAAGTTAATTTCAAAATCAAGCGCTGCCTGCTTGGTCACCTACTTAGGCATATCGAATCTCTGCGTAGCAGGCTCGAAACTTAAGTTTTGGCGTGGCAGCGCTGACAACATCACAAACAGCCGGAGGTGCTGCAATCTCAGATTTTTTGCTTCTGATCTGCGCAAGGGATACTAGCCAAAAAACTTTCTCAACAAAAACAATGGCTTGCATACTGCGCCACATCCAACGTTCACAGCCCAATTGCCTTAGCGCATCACAATAGAGAGGTCGCTCAACGCAAGATCGTATGTCATCAAGTTGCAATACGCTGCAAATAGCATATGTGAAAGTCTGACCAGATTTTTTAGAAATCATCAATTGTTTTGATCCCCACATTGTTACATTTTGCGGAGTATTCATATGAAGCTGAGCTATTTGTTAAAAACCGCTTTGTCAGGTGCTTTCGTTGCACTGTTGGCGATGCCTGCTGTTGCACAAAAGACTGTTTTATCGGTTTATTCCGCTCTGGAAAATGATCAGCTCGGCCCCTACAAAAAAGCCTTTGAGGCAGCGCATCCTGATATCGAAATCGCATGGGTACGCGATTCGACCGGCATTATCACTGCCCGCATTTTGGCTGAAAAAGATAACCCCCGCGCAGACGTGATTTGGGGTCTGGGTGCATCGAGTGTCGCGCTGTTTGATAGTATGGGTTTGTTGTTGCCTTATAGCCCAAAGGGTGTTGATCAGCTCAAACCCGTTTTTCGCAGCGCCAAGAACCCCACCACCTGGACTGGCCTTGATGCCTGGCTGGCAGTCATGTGTTTCAACACCATTGAAGGTGGTAAAAAATCCATGCCAAAGCCTGAGTCATGGGCCGACTTGACCAAGCCAATTTACAAAGACTCAATCGTGATGCCTAACCCAGCCTCCTCAGGCACGGGTTATCAGGCTGTTTACGCCTGGTTGCAGCTGATGGGTGAAAAAGGTGGCTGGGAGTTTATGGACAAGCTCCACCAAAACGTTGCTGTCTATACGCACTCTGGCTCCGCACCCTGTGTGCAAGCCGCTAAAGGTGAGCGTGTGGTCGGTATTGGTGCTGACATGCGCGGAGCGAGAGAGAAAACAGGCGGCGCACCGCTTGACGTGATTCTGGCCAAGGAAGGTTCACCGTGGGATATGGAAGCTACTGCCATTGTCAAAGGCACGAAAAATCTTGCGGCTGCACAAAAATTGGCGGATTTTGCTGTGACGAAGGAAGCCTATGAGATGTACGGCAAGTTCTACGCCATTGTGGGTTACCCAGGTTTAAACCCTGCACCCCCAAACTATCCTGCCAATGCTGAAAGCTCCATGGTTAAGATTGATTTGGTCAAAATGGGCGAAGAGCGTGCCCGTATTTTGGCCGAGTGGACCAAGCGTTACGACGCGAAGTCAGCACCTAGGCCAGCTGCGAAGTAAATCCATTGATATCGGGTAGCGCCTTGCGCCATCCAGTTTGAGTCTCAGGGGCGCTGCACAAGCGCCCCTGTCTTATTTAATGTGTTTGTGTGAGCGCGATGACCGTCCCCTACCTTGATGTGAACAATATCAGCAAACGCTTCGGTCATCTCTGGGCACTGCGTGATGTCTCACTTCAAATCAGCCCTGGAGAGTTTGTTTGTTTTTTAGGACCCTCTGGATGCGGAAAGACAACGTTGCTGCGCATCATTGCCGGCTTAGAAAAGCATGACAGCGGCTCAATGATGCAAATGGGACGCGACATCTCGGGCTTACCGCCTTCACAGCGTGATTTTGGCATCGTCTTTCAGTCTTACGCTTTATTTCCTAATTTAAATGTGCGCGATAACGTAGGCTATGGCTTGCAAGGTAAGGCGTGGTCGCGTGAAAAGCGGCAAGTTCGCGTGGATGAATTATTAAGTTTGGTCGGTTTATCCGCTTCAGCTAGCCAATATCCTGCACAGTTATCGGGCGGCATGCAGCAGCGTGTCGCGTTAGCGCGCGCACTCGCGACATCTCCCGGTTTGTTATTGCTCGATGAACCGCTGAGTGCCTTGGATGCAAGGGTTCGTGCACATTTACGCACTGAGTTGCGACAATTACATCAGCGTCTTGGGGTAACGACCATTATGGTCACGCACGATCAAGAAGAAGCATTGAGCTTGGCTGATCGCATTGTGGTAATTAACCAAGGCCGCATCGAACAAGTCGGTACACCTCAAGAAATTTACCAACAACCCCGCAGTGCCTTTGTCGCAGATTTTGTCGGTAAAACAAATCCCCTGCAAGTTCAGTGGCTCTCGCCCGGACGTTTCGACTGGCACGGGATCGAATTAAGCTGCGAACACACCTCACCACAATCTTTGGGCGAAATGTTTACATTAGCGCTCAGGCCAGAGGATATCGTGTTGCACGCTCACGACCGTCCTGATCTACAGGTTAGTAATTGTTACCCAGCACAAGTACAAGACCTTGAATTTTTAGGCGCTTTTTGTCGGGTTCGGGTACATCTTCCCATTAATGGTCAAAGTTTGGTGGCCGATGTGCCCAGTGCACAGGCAGCACGCATGGGTTTGACACGCTCCCATCAAGTTTTTGTTGGCCTGTCTGCCGAGCGCATGCAGGTCTTTGGCCCGAACGCTAGCGTGGCGTGATGTTGAGCTATTGGCGACAACTTGACTCCGACAGCGCTTGGATGCGTGTGGGTGTGTTATTGCTAGGACTATGGCTGTTAGTCACGTTGGTCGTACCCTTAGGTACTTTGCTGAGCAAGAGTTTTGAAGACGCAAATGGAACCTGGGTGGGACTCAACAACTATGCCCGCTATTTTGCGACCCCCTCGTTAACTGATTCCTTGTGGAATAGTGTGTGGGTCTCTACCGTCGTCGCGGGCATCACGCTCACCTTGGCCTACGTCTATGCATTCGCGTTAACGCGTAGCGCGATACCAGGCAAGGGGGTGTTTAAGGCCTTGGCCTTAATTCCAATTTTGGCGCCTTCTTTATTACCAGCGATCTCGTTGATATATTTGTTCGGTAATCAAGGGCTCTTAAAAGATTTGCTTTTTGGCACATCGATTTATGGACCGCTGGGTATCGTGATTGCCCAAGTCTTTTATTGTTTTCCACACGCCTTAATGATCTTGGTGGTCGCGCTAAGCTTGGCCGATGCCAGGCATTACGAAGCAGCCCGTGTGCTCGGTGCCTCGCCTTTTCGCACCTTTATGACGGTGACCTTGCCGGGCAGTAAATACGGCCTGATCAGTGCAGGCTTTGTGGTGTTTACGCTGGCCATTACCGATTTCGGGATTCCCAAGGTCATTGGCGGGCGTTTTAATGTGTTGGCCACCGACATCTTTAAGCAGGTGATTGGTCAACAAAACTTTTCAATGGGTGCTGTTGTAGGTTTCGTGCTGCTTTTGCCGGCCGTAATCGCTTTCGTCGCAGATCGCTGGGTGCAGCACCGTCAGGTCGCTTTACTGAGTGGTCGGTCGGTACCGTTAGTCCCTTCGCAACACACACCACGCGATGTCGGGCTTTTGATTTTTTGTGCGCTCGTAGCAGGCGCTTTTTTGGTGATCTTGGGTATGGCAGTTTGGGCCTCCTTCGTCACACGATGGCCTTACAACCTCAATTTGACTTGGGCAAATTATCAATTTGAAAACTTTGATAGCGAGGGTTGGAATGCGTATTTCAACTCTTTACGTATGGCAGCTTGGACAGCGGTGGTGGGTACGTTGGTCGTATTTGCAGGTGCTTTTGTATTGGAAAAAACACGTGGGTTTGTGTTGATTCGCCACGCAACGCAGTTGATGGCCATGCTTTCTATGGCAGTGCCAGGTTTGGTATTAGGGTTGTCATACATATTCTTTTTTAATGCGCCTGGCCACCCGCTGGGTTTCATTTACGGCACGATGGCGATATTAGTACTGAACTCGGTCGCGCATTTCTATACTGTCAGCCACATTACTGCGACCACAGCGCTCAAGCAATTAGATAGTGAGTTTGAGTCCGTGTCTGCGTCACTCAAAATCTCTGTCGGTCGTATGTTCAAACGCGTCACGGTACCGGTTTGCTTACCCGCGATCCTAGATATCAGTATTTATTTTTTTGTAAATGCGATGACGACTGTTTCAGCAGTGATCTTTTTGTATGGTTCTCACACAAAGTTAGCTGCAGTCTCAATCGTACAAATGGATGAAGCGGGTTCCACGGCAGCAGCTGCGGCGATGGCTGTGATGATTGTCGCTACTTCAGCTGCGGTGAAAGTCATACATAGTCTGTTGACGTATCAGCTGCGTCAAAAAACTCAAGCATGGCGGGTGCGCTGAAGTCACGAGCGTATTGGCCGTTAATACCTGATGTCACGCACTAACAGACTTTGAGAATCGTTGGCGGTGCAGAACATGCCTCAGCATAAACCGCCTAAGTTTTTGGTGGGCAAGCAAATCAAGCACTTGGTGTCCAGTTCATCTTTCTAAATGTTGGGACAGCCGCTTTTTGCGTGAGTTTTCTTACCCTCTTTTTTATGGGGTCAGAGATCGAAATCGGTTCTAGTTTTTGCACTCCGATCGATCGGTGTTTTCCCGTTGATTGTTTGCACCAAAGACTGGATACTGCATACTGAAGTCGAACCAAACTCAAGGATTCAGCAATGCCAAGAACAAAAAAATGTTTACCGCAAAAGCCCCTGACTTTTTCTGCAAACTACGGCATTCGACCAAGGCCCCATGGAATGGCTCATGAAAAAATGGTGCCGCAAGACTTGAACGTGTCAAAGGCCTTTTTTGACGAATGGATTGAATTCTTTCAAAACCTAGATTCGCTCTACTTGAATTCAAAATGAACACCTAAACAGCACTATGGTCGATACCTACATGAATTTCTTAGAGATGATTTTTCGAGGCAAAAGTGCGGCAACGTTCACTCGATGAGCTCAGGGTTAACGGTCGCGGTCGCTACCTGCCGCTCAAAGCGGGGCTGACCCACGTCATTGAAGAGGGTCAGGACGATCAACCTGCGATCCTGCTGGTGCACGGCGCCACAGTTCCGGCATGGGAGTTCGACCGCCTGATCCCGTATCTCCGGGCCGCAGGCTGGAGGACCATCCGTTTCGACCTCTTCGGGCACGGGCTTTCAGATCGCCCTGCAGTCCGATATGATTTCAGCTTCTTTCTTGAACAGGCGCTGGAGGTCCTGGACGGCATTACCTCCTACCGCCCACTGACCTTGCTCGGTCATTCGTTTGGCGCGGCGCTCGCGGCTGCGATGGCCAGCCAGCGACCCGAGCGCATCGAGCGATTGGTGCTGGTCGCGCCGCTCCTCGACTTCATGGCGAACTCCTTTTGGGGCCAAGTCTTCTCGCTGCCTGGCATTGGCGGCCTGATGATGCGCCATGTCGGCCTTCCGGTTCTGGAGCGTCGTCGCGCACGCAGGTACAAAGCCATTGGGGCCGAGGATCTGATCTGGCGCTTCGTCAGCGAGGCGCGTGCGCCAGGATACGCCGATGCCTTAGCCTCTATGTTTGCCAACCGAACGCTGGGCCAGCAGAGGGAGCACTATCAACGCCTGCAATCGAGCACGCATGAGATTTTTGTGGTGACTGGCAGCGCCGACCGAGTCGTTCCGCTGCGTGATGTAACCGAAGTTCGCTCCCTGTTACCGAGGCATGAGTATCGGCAGATTGAGAACGCGGAACACAATCTGCTACTGACTCATGCTGCGCTGGTGACATCCGTCCTTCCGCCACCTCATCCGGGGCTGCGTCAGTTCGAGTCAGTTGTCAGGCGTCCTACGCCGACTGACTTGGCGAGCGCTAAGCCCTAGACGATAATATTGGACACTGTCAACATCAAAAGGTTTTCATGCAAGTCAGTGGCGCAGGTCAGAGGTCCTGGTGGGCCTATTGGGAAGGAAACTCGCTGCCTTTGGCATCCAAGTGCTTGATGGTCTTCGGCAGTTTGATGGTGCTCGCTTGTTAGCTCACCGCGTCACATGGATGGTTGGCTTGGGAGGTATGGAAAGCAAGTACTGGCTGCAGGAACGGGTGTGTATGTGATTGCTTGGGGGCTGTTGACTCGGGCCAGCCTCAGTGTTTGAGCGAATCTGAAGCGCTCGTTTTGTTAGGCAAGATGACCTAAAACCGCGTGAGGTACTGAAATCTTAGGCGTTTTGCTTTTGGTCTGCGAAAGGGATTCGAACCTCCGCTTAAAACGCCACCCGCAATCCGACACTCCCACCGTACAAGGTCTGACCCGTTCTAGCTTCGACAGAGACTCCGGCGTAGGCATAGGCACTATCAGCCACTTTGACCGTGCCGTACAAGCCTGCTTGCACAAAGGCAGAGCCTGCCGTGGCTGTCGTGACGCTGTTTGAGAAACCACCGAGTGTGGTGTTGAGTGTTGGATTCAATAGGCCAGTAGTATCCGCACCCACTGCAACGTTGGCACGATAGGTGTAGTCATCTTTGAGTGGAGCCTTGTTCAGCGAGCCTGCTGCAAGACCAATCACGCCTCGCACTGCGCTGCCGCTAAAGCGAGCGATGTTCAGTGCTGCAGCACCACTACCTTCGTCATACGAATTTTGACCAACGTATTGATAGGTCAGTCGTGCGTAGGGTGTGACGCGCACATCGCTCGTCTCAAACGGACGGCTAATGCCTGCGCTCACCAACACATCGTTACCCATCACAGACTTGTTACTAAAGCCATTGCTGATACCCGTGATGTCGCTGCGCGAGAGCTTGCTGGAACTTAAGCCCAGGCTCACCATACCATCCAGTACATAATCCTGAGCCACTGGCATCTTGCCGTAGAGGAATAATGCACCCTGCTGGATGGTGCTGTTGCCACCCGTTGCATTGACTGTGGTGTTAGAGAGTGCCAAACCACCGCCGAGTTTTAATCCAAGCGCTGCGTTTGTATACGCATCCACACCAAACACGGCTTGGTATAGGTTGTTGTTATAGCCATTGCCACCGCTATTGCCTGAGCGAACGCCGCGCTGGTAAGCGATCTCACCCCAAGCGCGACCGTCTGTGATGGCTGCACTCGTGATGTTTGCAGCGTTCGGATTTACGGCAGGGTTTGAGCTGACATTGGCAGTCGGTAGCCCCGAAGGGTTATTCCCTGTGATGGCACCTGACGATAAGGGGTTGATCCCAGCGCCATTGAGTTGAGTAGGCGGCATGGGGAAGTCGCCCAAGCGTGCCAACACCGCTTGTTGCACCCGTTGCGTGGCCTGTGGCAAGGTTGCAGCCGAGGCCGCATGGACTTCACCCGAGAGAGATTGCGCAAAGCTTGGAAGACTTGCTGCAGTTTGACCGGCAACGGAATACAGCAAAGAGTCTTGTGCGGCCGTCGCAGTACCCGCCTTATTGACGCCTAAGAGCTGATCCAAGACATTGGCGACTTCTCGGGCGTTGGTGGTGCTTGATGATAAAGTAGAACTGTACGAAGTAGGTGTCACCGCCAGATCAAGGCTATTGCTGCCGTTGACGTTATAG
>Ga0209551_1000486_pt1 | contig 14957 bp, 9 predicted proteins | sample LauGreSuBDMM15SD_2_FD_187568 | JGI IMG/M metagenome (GOLD analysis project Ga0209551, IMG submission 187568) | Freshwater lake microbial communities from Lake Michigan, USA - Su13.BD.MM15.SD (SPAdes) (version 3) | ecosystem: Environmental > Aquatic > Freshwater > Lake | place: Lake Michigan, USA... | reverse complement strand
ATGTGTATATGTGTATATGTGTATATATGTTTATGTGTATATAATTCATAAAAATTAATATTATCAAATATACGCAAAAAGGTGCAATTCGAATATCTAGAAATTCCTTTAGAGATTCCTTTAGAAATATTAGTTAAAATCGACTGTTTTTTTTATTGTATTTACCTAATAATATGACTAATAATAATATTAACAGTGCTCAACAAATAACTCCAAATCAATCGAGTCAAGAACTTTTGAATATTAATTACCAAAAACGTAAAAACATGGAATTATTCCAAAGTTTAGAAAAAATAGCCAATGTTTCTAAATTACAAAATTATATTCCCATATATTCAAGATTTTTTTCATTGAATCTACAAAATTATAATAGTGTAAATCTTAATAATAAGTGGTTTATTAGTAATGTGTATTCACTATGTGATGATGGAGATGATGTAGATGATGTAGATATTGAAGATGAGGCATATGAAACTAATGATACAACGAATTGTTATGAGGAGGACGATATAACTGAAGACAACTATATTAATCAATGTCGGTATAACTGTAAAATTAAAAATACATTGAATCAAAAATCAAAAGAGAAGGTTGTTTTTATTAAATTTGCACCGTTATTAGATCCTATTAGATTTATGACTGGTAAATATCATACTACAGATAAAAGTACTAACACAGTGAACACCAACGACAACTCACAAAATAATCAAACATATTTATATAATTTACCTTCAATTGAAAGTCATGATAATGTGAATACCGAGTCATACAATACCAATAAAGTACATCCAAAATTATTAAATGTCAACAATTCCGCTTATGTTGATAGTTTTTTCGTATACTTGTCTAGCATTTTACTTCATAATACAAATTTTATTCATGGTCTTGATTATTATGGTTCCTTTTTAGGAATAAAAAAAAATTATACTTTTAATGTTTGTGATGATTTGGATTATCTTGCAGAATCCGATTATTTTAATAAAAATAAAAATATATTATTTGAAGTGGACGATGAAAATTATGATTATGAATCCAATAATCAATATTCTTCTAAAAATTTAAAGAAAATTGTTATTAATGATGATACTCATAACATAGATATTATAAATGACATTCAAATTGACAAAATTGAAAATACAATTCAATTATTAGACGATATATTTATTGATACTAATACTAATACTAATAGTATTAGTGAAGGAGGTTACGGTGGCGAAGATAATTTACAAGAAATTTCATTTGAAAATATTACATCCAATTTGAAAATTGATAAAATTACTTCATCGTTAAAATCATCCTCTTCATGTTCATCTAGAACATCTTATACATCAGATTCATCAGATTCATCAGATAAATCATTTAGTATAAAAATACACAACTTGGAAGAAAGTGAAGGTGAAAATGGAGAAAAAAATACTAGCGAAGAATGCGAAGAATGCGAAGAAATCCCTGATTTGATAACTATAACAAACAACAACAACAACAACAACAACAACAACAACAACAACAACAACAACAACAACAACAACAACAACAACAACAACAACAACAACAACAACAACAACAACAACAACAACAACAACAATTATGACAACCATGATGAAAATACCGAATATACATCATACGACAGTGATTCGGAATACATAGAGGCTAGAATACCTGAATTTCCTGTAGAATTGATATGTATGGAATCATGTGAAAATACATTTGATAATTTAATAGCTAATAATGAATTGTCACAAGACGAATGGCTTTCTGCATTTATGCAAATAATAATGATTTTATTAACTTACCAAAAAACGTTTTCATTTACACATAATGATTTACACACTAACAACGTAATGTATAATTACACTGATAAAAAATACGTTTACTATTGTTATAAAAACCAATATTATAAGGTACCTACATTCGGTCGATTGTTCAAAATAATCGATTTTGGTAGAGCCATTTATAAATACAAAGGTAATTTATTTTGCAGTGATAGTTTTGAAAACGGCGGAGATGCAGCAACACAATATAATACAGAACCTTTTTTTAATGATAAAAAAACACGTATAGACCCCAACTATAGTTTTGATATATGTAGATTAGCATGTTCAATTTTTGACTATTTAATTGAAGATATATCAAATGTAAAATATTTAGAAAATAATAATCCAATTGTCAAATTAGTAGTAGAATGGTGTTCTGATGACAAAGGAATTAATTTATTATATAAAGCAACTGGTGAAGACAGATATCCAGAATTTAAATTATATAAGATGATTGCACGTTGTTCTCATAAACATACACCAGAAAATCAATTGGCTCGTCCAGAATTTTCAAAATTTGCAGTTCCATTAAATACAATATCGAAATCGAAAGGGGTTGTTGAAAATTTAATTAATATTGATAAAATTCCAATATTTTCAAAGTAGATTGACATATATATATTTATACATTTAGTGATATTAAGTAAAAAGTGATATTTTTATTTATATAAATATATTAAACAAATTTATTAAACAAATATATTAAACAAATTTATATAACCGATTTAATTATTATGTCATTTGTATTTATTATTACGCGACATGTTAATTCAGAAAAGACAAATAAATACTGGAATCGTTGTATATCAACCATAAGATTATATTATCCAAAAAATAAAATTGTCATTATAGACGATAATAGTAATTATGAATTTGTGGTAAAAATGTGTGAAGATGATAATGTTCAATATATACAATCAGAATTTCCTGGAAGAGGAGAATTATTACCATATTATTATTATTATCATCATCCATGGCATTCTAAGGCTGTCATTATTCACGATAGTATATTTTTTCATTCTGTTGTACCATTTGGTAAAATCAATTTACCTGTTTGTCCTTTATGGCATTTTACTGCGGACACTGAAAATGTAGACAATTCAATGCGTATAATAAGTGGTCTAAGAAATAACAATATAATAAGAAAAATGTTGAAAACTGATTCTACTTTAATTATTTTGGGTAAATCTCCTGAATGGAACGGTTGTTTTGGTGTTCAATCTATGATAACACACGCGTGTCTACAACACCTACAAAATAAATTTAACTTTTTGAATTTGGTTAATTTTGTACATAATAGACCGGATAGATGTTGTTTTGAACGTATATTTGCATGCATGATATATTCACAATACCCGGCGTTAAAGAAATGTCCGTCTTTATTTGGTAGTATATTTAACTATTTACATTTTGGATATTCATATGAACAGTATATAAATGATGTAAATAACAGATCCATAAACAAACCAGTTATTAAGGTTTGGACTGGGCGCTAGGAAGGAACATGTAAATATAAAAAAAATAATATATTTATATATTATATATATTATTATGGGAAATGGCGTTTCTACTACGTATTTACAACTTCCATGGGAAAACCTACCTAAGAGTCAACAAAATATATTTAACGATTTTTCTGATAAAATTAAACAAAAATGTAGGCCTATACCATATTTTACAAATGAGGAATTAAAAAATACCTCATTACCAATTGAAAAAGTTATTTATATATTTGATGTACCATTATCGGTGCGTCCAATTGAATATGATCCTAATAAAAATTTCGTTATAAATAGAATTAAAGCAACTGTTAAAAAAAACCGTGATATTATTATCTATATCGATGTAACTGTAAAGCATTTACCAATCGATATAAAAAAATTTTCGGCTTCTAGTACTTATAAATATACTACAGGTCGTCAAAATCTTGACGATATAGATATTTCACGTAAATTATATTTCGATTATTATACTGCATATAATAATATATTAATATATCGAACCCCACGTGCAAGAGCAGTCGGAGGTGCTCAATAATGATTATTTTACAATTTATATTCAATATATTGTACTAACTAAAACCCTGGTTGATCGGTAAATACTGCTTGATTGCCAGGTGTTCCCATCACAGATCCACCATCTATATTTTTAATAACTGGAGATATTTGCTCTACTAAGTAATAACCAATTATTACACTAAAATAGACTAACAGTGTGTCGCGAATCAAAAATTTCAACGGCTTGTTTTCTTTTTCAATAAATCGCATCTCTAAAAATTTTACAACTAAAAAAATAAAGGATATAATTCCTGCAAAAATAAAAATATTGTCCATGTTTGTTATTTTTGTTTGTTATGTAGTATTTTATATATCGGTTACTAATATATAAAATAAAATTATATTCTAAATACGTGTTTTACGCATTTATTCCAAAACCTCAATATCCAAATCGTTGATTAAATCTGGTAAATCCAATTCAATGGATGGTGGATCAATATTGTGAATATCTAAATTGGATAATTCTAAAGATTCATCCATAATCTTCAGTTTGGATAAAGGAGCACCTTGGGTTTCATTATCATTTTCGAATTCGTTGTAGTTGTCAGTATCATTATCATTTTCTAATGTTTTTGATTGATTATCGTCCAAAATAACATTTATTTTTTCCAATTCTTCACTAAAAGACAATTTATTGTTCGGGATTGATGCGGATACTGATGAGTTGTCCGTTGGTTCCACTTCTCTCGAAATTGCTCCAGTATTTACACTATCTTCGATAATCTCTTTTACATCTTTATTGGTTTCCGTTTCTTTATCCATAATAACCTCCTCTTTAATTTCTTCTGTAACTTGTTCTTCAATTGATTCGTCCATATAAGCTCTTAATATACTTTCAATAGGAATACTATCACGAATAGCATTTAATATACTTTCTTGAATTAAAATCTCGAATTCACGATTGTATTTTTGTTTTTGTAGTGGTGGAATATTCAACTCAAACAAATAGATTGATTTGTACAATTTTCTAGCAGTATGAATATAAACATTATGAATGAATTCATTTAATTTTGGAATAGTAATATCTATTTTTTTCTGTTTTTGACCTGCACGCATAGCAGTCAATATTTTGAGTTGAATTATATGCACGCATGTAATTAAATCTTCTAAATAGCCACATGAGCTTCTCTCTATAATGCGTTTTTTCTCTTGTTCTACAATCAAAGGATTCCATTGAGGAATACGTCTAATTAGATTTTGAAATGTCATCAAGTATTTATCCATTTCATTATTTTCCTTGCATAATTTTAATGATTCATCAAATATAGATTGAAATCCTTCGGCAATTAAAGGGGTTAAAATTGTCAGTATACGAGCGCCCCATTCGTTTTTTGATTCGTGCAAACTAGAAACATTGAAATCATCCATTTTATTGTCGTTTATTTGTTATGTTATCTTGCAACCTGTTTTACATAAATGAAATATTTTCTAAATTATATTCTGAACTCAAAAACATAAAATGCAATATAAATAATATTAAAATCTTTTCGTTCCTAAATTCTTTGCGTATTTTATTAAATGTAATAAGAAATTCGATGTTTTTTTCATTAGTTAATATATTTTTGCTAGTAAACATATTGCGTTCTATTAATGCAATTAAATCCAATCCATTATAACCTTTTTCGTATAATTTTACTGAGAAATCGGAGTTCTTTTTAATTATATTCTCATTTTTGGATTTACTAGTTGAGTTGCTAGTTGAGTTGCTAGTTGAGTTGGTATCCTGTAATCCTAATCCATCCTTATAGTTGTTCAGTTCTTTTTGGAGAGAAACTAAATGGTGCTTCTCTTCATCAATATTGTGAAGATTAACAATGGAGTTTTTTATTATTAACTCTGGTACATATATTTCACAAAAACGTGAAAGAATAGGCTTCAATAATTTATATTTATCTTCAATAACAATAAAAAAACGGGTTGAATGACTAAATAGCTCGATACATCGTCTTAAAGCTGATTGGGCGTCCATTGTCAATTTGTCAGCATTTAATAATATAACACTTTTAAATACATCACCCCCATTGGATATAATATGTGTTTTTGCAAAAAATTTCAATTCTTCTCTTATAAATTTTATACCTTTACCATGTGCACAATTAACATACATGACAAATGTTTTGATTTTTTCCTTGTCATTATTGTATATTGTATTAATAAACTGATTCACTATTGTTTTTTTACCAGTACCACACCCACCGTGAAAAATAATATTGGGTATTTTATGTATTTTGTAAAAATAATTCAGTTTTTCAATAATAGTTTCATGACCTTCAATTATAATGTTTTTCTTAGTATTGTCTATATTGCACATGTGCATGTGATACTATAATAATGATACTATATTATTATAGTATCATTCATTTTATATTCTAATTTATACGTATTATTTATGACTTATGCAGAAGTGGTCAAACTATGAGTATATGGATTTTGACGAAATGCATCCAATAAATCAGGACTTATTCTATCACATCCAATTTTACTTTCATCATACATTTGAGGTGTATTAAATTTACCGATCTGTTCCTTTCCTGCAGGTAATGGAACTATAGAACTAGGCGTGTATAAACGATTATCATATCTAGTTGAATCATCACGATATGTATTAACATTCATCTGTTGATTGAATATTTGTGTTCCACCTTGATTTGGTCTATTATAAATAGTTTGCGATTTAATATCATTGTTTGTTTGTGCATAATTAGAATCATAAATCATCATACCTTCATTTGTTGATAAACCACCAACGAATCCCATTGTAGAAGATGATGTTGTATCTCTCTGCGTTAAATCCAATGGTACATGGGTATTAACATAATGATTCGATTCTCGTTGATTATTAATATTTCCTCGTGGTGCATACAATGTTGTTTCTTTTACTGTTGTAGCTGTTTTATCATTTGAATTAATAACATAACTAGATGGAACAGTAGATCCACCATCACCATAAACACGAATATTATTCACTAATTCATCTTTTCTGGAAGGTCTTAAAACATCCATTAATGGTGCTACAACGGCACCTATAGCCCCACTAAATCCACTGCGGAATGTATCTACTGGCTTTACACTTGAACGATTATTATTGTAATTTTTATAACTACTATGTTCTGCATTTGTAATTGGACCTTGACCCCTTGCAGAGGCAACACCTAAATCACACGTCTCACTAGGTTGTCTCTTTGATTGTTCGAATGCGGATGGAACATAACTGGTTTTTCTAGTATCATTTCCAGGACCTACATATTCATTTTCACAATCTTCTCTTTTAACAATACCCATTTCTTGGATAGGACGCAATGTTTCACCTTTCTCTAAACCAGTTGTGGTTAGCCATCTATCTTGTGTATTAATAAAAAATGTATCAGGTAGGTTTTTCTCAACTCGACCAATCATACCTAAATTTTTGATATACGAATTAGCAGGACCTTCATGATTTGCTAATTCATACTCAATTCGAGGATTTGTATCTACACGTAATTCATCGACTGTTTTTGGTAACCATGAATTTCTTGCCTCCATACCAGAATTAAAACCACCACTTCCTTGATTACCGTATCCTTGACCTAAACCAGGCGCTACATATTCTGAATCAAATGGCTTTACATTATTCATTTTCATTCCAGGGTTTACACGGGATTGGTAAAAATCGCTGTTATTAGGTGTACCAAAAGTCCAATTAATATTTTGTTCTGGTTTAAATAAAGGGGCTTGTTCTACTTTTTTAATCATTTGTGTCCCTGTTCCAGACATGTTGTCTAGAATAGTTTCTGCTAAATTCATATCATAAACATTTCCCTTGATTTTTCCTCCATAAAATGGAACCATGTTATTGTGTTTAAATTCATCCGATTTCAAATAGTTACCTGATAATGAATAAACGTTTTTAATGTCAGATCCCACTTGCAATCCATTGTTTACTCTGTTTTCATAAACACTTTGATTGAAATATTTGTCCGATGCTTCATTTGGATTTTGATATTGTTCAACATTGTCAATAAGTTGGCTTTTACTAAGCGATGGATAATTTTGCGGTGGTATATTGGTGTTTGGTAGGTAATTGGATGTTACACCTAGATTGGTCGGAGTGGCACCCATATTTGTGAAATTTTCTGTTGCGTTGTTTTGCATAAGTTGTTGTTGATTTTGTTGCGGTTGTGGTTGTTGTCTTTGGTTTTGATAAGAAGATCCATATCCGCCCTTTAATATAGATTTTAAATTATTTTTCTTAGGTCCACAATTTCTAGATGGTTGATTTGATATAATATACATACCACCTAATGCAACTAACGGTATCGCTATCTCCATTTATTTATATTTATATAAAGTATTTGTATATATAAATAATATATATTATTATAATATATATTGTTTAACTATTGTTTTTATTTCTAAAATTGAAAAATTAAAAAATTGGTTTATCTGTTAATAATTCCTCTGCGATCATCCCTAATGAACCAATCATTGCAAGTCTACCATTATTAATTTCTGCGTTCAGCATAAATTCTTCATCCTTATCTAAAAATGTTTTTGGCAAATATAAACCTGCATCACCTGGTTGATAGTCTTCTTTCATCAAAAAATACTTGCTACCATTTACAAATGGATTTTCCCATCCTAATAATATTGTTCTGAATTCACCTGAAGCAACTGCAATGAAAAATATATATAAACTAACTGTATCCACATTATCTAATGAGTGTATTGCTTGTTTATGGGTTACTAACTCTGTTACTGGAATAGCTAAAGATGAAATCATTCCCCATCTACCATGTTTAATTTCACATTCACGGAGTTTTACTAATTCATGCTGTTTTTTATTATTCGAAAATCCTAATGGATCAAAAAAACCTAGAGGCTTTGTAGCACCATAAAATTTAAAAGCATTTATTGAACAAAAAAATAGACCAAAAATAGTGAAGAAAAGGTTATTCATTCTATTCTATAGAATGTAAACATATATTTAAGTATTTTATATGTTTTATATGTTTATGGACACGGATAACCAGGTACAAAATAATCTTTTTCTAAAATTCGTGTACTAATATTATTTTGAAAAGGCAAACATGTATTTTCTTGAGGATTCAAAGGTAATGTATACCAATCTACTTGCTCTAAATCTCTCGCCGTCCATGCAGGCATAATTGTTCTAGATTCTTCTGTATATAAATTACTACACGATGGATATTCAATTGGCTCACTATTAACATTGTAGCTTTGATATTGATCTTTTACTAAACAATCTCTACTTAAAAATCGATTATTACTATTACCTTGATTAGGACCTAAACCGATCAATTCACTTTCTAAATTAATCGAATTAGTGCGTAAATTTGCACCCCACTTTTGAATTCTAATTTGTGGATCCTCCATATAACATGGGCGAGAACCATTACCAGGAACATTCAATATATATCTTCCAGGATCTGTTGCTTGTTGTAACATTTTTTTGGTTCTACATACATCATAATTTATTCTAGTATTCGCCATATTTTCTTTGGTTAGTTATTATTAGTATATATATTATTTTATAAAAAACAATTTGAATATTAATGGAGTATTATTATATTGTGTGTTATTTCATTGGATTGTTATTCGTATTACTACTATCACTACTATCACTATCATGAAAAAAACAATTTGTTTAAATATGATTGTTAAAAACGAGGCACATGTTATTGTTAAAACTCTCAATAATTTATGCGATAAAATAAATTTCAGTTATTGGGTTATATGCGACACTGGATCCACTGATAATACAAAAGAAGTGATCACGGATTTTTTTAAAGAAAAAAACATCCAGGGTGAATTGGTCGAACATGAATGGAGAGATTTCGGTTATAATAGAACCCTTGCACTTGAATCAGCTTATAATAAAACAGATTTGCTTTTTATTTTTGATGCGGATGATGAAATAGTAGGTGATCTTGTTTTGCCCAATGTGTATGAACACGATGGTTACACATTTAATTTTGGTAATGATGTCGTTTATATTCGTCCGTTGCTGATAAATAATCGCAAACGTTGGCGTTTTATAGGTGTATTGCACGAATATCTTGTATGTTCAGAAAATTCTACACCACATAAAATTATTGAAGGGAATTATTATATTGTTTCGGGTAGAACAGGGAATCGAAGTCAAAATCCGAATAAATATTTAGATGATGCCAATATACTGAAAAAAGCGCACTATGATGTCCTTGCAACGGACTATGGATTATCATGTCGTTATGCTTTTTATTGTGCTCAAAGTTATAAAGATTCCGGATATGTGGACGAAGCAATTGAATGGTATAAAAAATGCTTGGATTTAAATATGTGGTTACAAGAAAAATATGTTAGTGCTTATGCTATTGGTAATTTGTACATGACTAAGAACGACATGAAAAACGCGTTGAAATACTGGTATAAAACAATAGAATATGATCCGGAGCGCATTGAAGGAATTATCAATGCTATTAATTATTTAACAAAAGAGGGGGAACATCTAATTATAAACGCTCTATATCATAGATTTAAAAAATACAATAAAAATCTCACTGCAAAGTTGTTTATGGTTGACGCATGTTACAAAGATCAATTGGAATACAGCAATGCTATTTCAGCATTTTACGCTAATGATAAAGAAAGCGGTTATGAATGCTGTAAAAGAATTTTTTTAAATCGAATCGTACATAATAGTCTCATGAAATGTACAATTTCGAATTTTATGTTTTATATAGATTTTTTTGATAAAGAAAATGATATTACAAAAATGCATTTATTTTATTTGATCGATGATATTCTTTGCGATTTTGGTAAGAAAAACGAAACGATTGAGCCAAATATGATAGCATGTTGGAATAAATTGTTCGATGTTTGTAGGCCTTTACTATGTGCACCTTCTTCACCTTCTATGGATCATTTATTTAAAAATGGGAAGTATAACAAGAGTAGCAAAAAAACGAGTGATTCTATTATGATTACATTTACTACATGCAAAAGACTGGATTTATTTAAGGATACTGTTTATTCTATTTTAAATCATTGGATGGATGTTAAGTCAATAGGTATATGGTTTTGCGTAGATGATAATTCTAGCGAAGAAGATAGGAGTAGGATGCAATCATTATTTCCATGGATTCAATATCATATGAAAACAGCGAGTGAAAAAGGTCATAGAAATAGTATGAATATTATATGGGATAAATTGAAAGAAACAAAGCCAAAATATTGGATTCATATGGAAGATGACTTTCTTTTTCATCGAAAAATGAATTATATAAAAGAAGGTATAAATGCATTAAAAAGCCCTGGATGCGTTACACAAAATGTGAAACAGGTTTTATTCAATAGAAATTACGGAGAGATAATCGATCATTATAACTCACGCGGACATGTTTCGGTAAGTGACGGTTGCGGTGGTGGTGGTGGTGGAGATGAGAATATAGTATTACACAAACACTGTGATGGAGCGTTTAATTATATAAATTGTCATTATTGGCCTCATTACAGTTTTCGTCCTTCTATAATCGATGCTTCTGTGATTTTGGAATTAGGCAACTATGATTCTGAAAATCAATTTTTTGAGATGGATTACGCTAAAAAATGGTCTGAAAAAGGATATAAATCCGCTTTTTTTAATAGAATTACTTCTCGACACATTGGTAGATTAACATCGGATAGAAATACAAAAAGCGTAGCGAACGCATATGATTTAAATAATGAAGAGCAATTTGTCAATAAATCAAAAGAAGGAAGTGATGTGATGGAGAGAATCGAAGCACTCGAAAACAACAATGCATTTATAAAAATTGTTAATTTGGAAAGGCGCAGTGATAGAAAAAAAGAAACCATGAATAGATTAGATGTGGCTGGAGTATCAAATGAGGATTGCGAATTTATTAAAGCGGTTGATGGATCGTTAATTGCACCTACACCTGAATTAAAACATTTGTTTAGAAACAATGATTTTGGAAGTAGAAGGGGTGTAATAGGATGTGCATTATCACATTATAATTTGTGGAAACGATTATTGAATGATTCGCACCATGAATATTATCTTATTATGGAAGATGATTTTGTGTTGTCTTCTAATTTCAAGAAACATATTGAAACATTAAAATCAAAAAAAGAGTTTGCATCGAGAGAGTTATTGTTTTTAGGGTATCATATGTTTGAAAAAAATAGAAATTATGATGTTTATAATATTGTTTCTGAATCGATTGATATAGTAGATTTAAATAAAAATTTGTATATTGGAGGCACGTTTATGTATTCAATCAATAAAATAGGAGCCAAAAAAATATTAGATTATATCGATAAAAATGGAATCAATCACGGTATTGACTATCAAATTAAGATAACAAATGGTTTACTATGCTATGAATGTCAACCACAAATTGTATTTTCCGAATGGAATGAAAATGGTAAAAAAATAGACTCGGATATCCAAAATATTTGTGATTCCATTGATTTTTCTGCTATTAATATTGAAGAAAAAAAAATGAATTCGTATAAAAATGAATTAACCCCTATAAACACTAGTTTTTTTCATAGGGGCAGATTAGGTAACTTATTTTTTATAAATATGTGTTTGCATTTTATTTCAAAAAAGAATAATTTGTATTGTGGTTATCAATTTTATGAAGAAATAAAACAATTAGGCGTTGAATTATTTATTGGGGAAAAAACATATGATGGAACATCCACCATACCATTATCTGAATCCAATTTTTTTGATTTTATTGTGGGAGATTGTATAAATAAAAATATTTCAATTGTAAATAATGTATGGTGTCATACACCTGAATTTGCTCGTTATTTAAGATCATATTTTTATGAAGAAAAAAATAAGAATAGTATAATAAACAACAATTTATATAAAGAACGATATAACAATAACAATGATGTATTTATTCACATTCGACTTGGTGATATAATTGACAGAGATTTTTGTCAAAAAATAGAGTATTACGATAAAGCTTTATCTAACATTGATTTTGATAATGGATATATTTCTTCTGATTCAATTGATAGTTATATATGCAAAATACTAATACTAAAATATAATTTGAAAATAATAGATTATAATGAGGTTAACACAATTATGTTTGGATCCACATGTAAACATATTGTATTATCAAATGGCACATTTTCATGGCTCATTGGATTATTATCTTATTATTCAACCGTTTATTATCCAAAAATAATTCATAAATGGCATGGAGAAATTTTTGTATTTGATTCATGGAATGAAATTGAACATGATCAAAATCATAAGATTGATGTATATAATGATTTATTTAAAAAATATTTCACATTTATACCTGGTGTAGATATTATTGGATGTGATTTGTATAGGCGTAATGTTTCATTAGAAGAAAAATTTTTGACCGCTATTGGAGATTCTGAATGTGTTGGATTTAATACATTGGGGTTTTTTAAAGATGATATTACAAAATTACAACCATCTGGATATTTTAAAGAAGGAGATGGTTTTTATATAAAGAACAACATATATGAAGAGTATTTGGAATCGCAGAAACAAGGTCGAGAGATAATCCGGATTAAAATGTTGTGCAATTGGACAGATTCGAAACAATTATGCAAGGAATGGTCAAATATGTGTGAACCAGGGTTACGGTTTCAATGGAAGAATTATCGTATGGTTTGGACTGATCGTGTGGAAGATATTGATTATTATGTTATTATAAATAGGCCTCCTCCTGGTGCACATTATGATTCTAAAAAAACAATTGTGTTTCAGATGGAACCATGGGTGCATGATGAAAATAAACCATGGGGTGTGAAAACATGGGGTGAATGGGCTGAACCTGATGAAAATAAATTTATGCATGTACATAGCCATAAAAAATATTTGAATAATGTACAGTGGTTGAATACTATACCGGAAAAGTCGGTTTTGGGTGTAGGTACGGAACTCAAAAATCGTGTTATGTCAATTGTGAGTGAAAAGAATTTTGATGAAGGTCATATTAAACGAATAGAATTTATTAAATATATGGAGTCGTCGATGAATTGTGATTTCATAGATATATACGGAAGACAAAATTATCATAATTTTTTGAATTATAAAGGAACTATCGGGAACGAAAATAAATACAAAAACTATAAATATTGCATTAGTGTTGAAAATAACAGCGAATATAATTATGCTACTGAGAAAATATGGGAGCCTGTACTGTGTGAATGTTTGTGTTTTTATTGGGGATGTCCAAATATAGGGGATTATATTGATGATCGCGCGTTTGTTTTATTGGATATGAATGATTTCGAAAAATCGTGTGAAACAATAAAACGAGCAATAGAAGAGGATTGGTGGTCGGAGAGAATCGACATTATTCGCAAAGAGAAGGCGAAAATATTGAATGAACTGGCCTTTTTCCCAACACTTGATAGGATTGTTCAAAATAATAACAATAATAATACCAGTCTTCAGTGCAATCCTAATAGTTCATTCGGTAAAGTGTTTATTTGTGGTTGTGTTAAAAATAATAGTAAATATTTAAATGATGTATTTAAAAATATTGATAATATTATCAGATTATTTAGTGACTATAAAATTATAATTGCATATGATGAATCTAGTGATGATTCTTTGGATATTTTGCATAAAATGAGCGAACAATATAAAATGGAGATATTGAAATGTGATAATAAAAACCCGAGTCTCTATACCTGTGAAAATATATGTAAAGCAAGAAATACGATATTACAACATATAAGAAGTGGAGAAAACAATAATGGGTTTAATTACATGATTTTTATGGATATGGATGATGTCTGTGCAGGTAGTATAAACACAGAAAATATTGAAACAATGTTACATAGAAATGAAGAATGGGATGCGATATCTTTTAATAGAGACGACTATTATGATATTTGGGCGTTGTCTTTGGACGAATATGTTATAAGTTGTCAACATTGGGACGAATGGGTTGATGTTTCTAATACGATGAAAAAATATATAAAAGAAAAATTGGATAACTTGAATGAAAACGAATTATTAGATGTTTATTCCGCGTTTAATGGATTCGCTATTTATAAAATTGAAAAATTTATTAATTGTGATTATGAATGTAAT
>Ga0209551_1000479_pt1 | contig 15096 bp, 15 predicted proteins | sample LauGreSuBDMM15SD_2_FD_187568 | JGI IMG/M metagenome (GOLD analysis project Ga0209551, IMG submission 187568) | Freshwater lake microbial communities from Lake Michigan, USA - Su13.BD.MM15.SD (SPAdes) (version 3) | ecosystem: Environmental > Aquatic > Freshwater > Lake | place: Lake Michigan, USA... | reverse complement strand
CATCGAGACCAAGCGACTGCGCTTCGCGGCATCTTGTTCGCCAAGTGCAATCGCGGCGACATAGGTCATTGATAAACCCATTTCAGATTGAATCAACATATCGCCTAAGCGATGCTGTAACACCTGAAACGCGGCAAGTGGCTGGCCGAACTGCTGACGTGTTTTTAAATATTGAATCGTGCTGTCGGTTAGATAGGCCATTGCACCGCAGGCATGCGCGCACAAGGCGGTGATACCGTAATCAAGCGCCAAGGCCAACAATTGCTCGGCTTGTGCACCGCTTGCAATCAGGTGCTCGGCTGACACACTCACGTCTTTCAAATGAATTGTGGCAGCGCGCGAACCATCAAAGGTTGGGTAATCTTGAACCGAGACACCGGGGGTATCTGCAGGAACCAAAAACAAGGCAACCGCACCATCCAGCAACGCCGATACAATCATCGCTTGAGCGCCGGCACCATGCCACACCAACATCTTGCGGCCTTCAAGCGTATAGCCCTCTTTAGACGCTGTCGCACGCGTGCACAAGGGGCGTTGCGAATCACGCTCACCCTGCTCTTGCCACGCCACCGCCAAGACTGCGTCACCCTCTGCGTGAGCGGTCAGCCAACGCTGCTTGAGCGCCTGGTTCTGGCTATTGGCCAGTAGCGTCACCGCAATCACTGCGCTTGAAATCGCTGGTTCACTAACAAGACCGCGCCCCAGCTCTTGGTGCACCGCAAGCATGGTGGCAGGTGTTTCAGCAAACCCACCAAATTCTTCGGGCACCATCAGACCGGCCACGCCCAGTTCAACTAAGCTCGCCCAGGCATTGCGATTCAACACGCCAGCCTTTTGACGCTCGCGACGCTTGGGTCGCGACCAATTATCTTCTACCAACCTGCGCAAGCTATCGGTCAACATGCGCTGTTCTTGTGAGTATGTAAAATCCATGATGTGTTTTATACCCCGATGATTTGTTTGGCAATGATGCCTTTTTGCACTTCGTTGGTACCGCCATAAATGGCCGTCTTGCGCATATCAAAGTATGCGGCTGCCGCGGCCGGCGAGTACTCGGGGCTTGGTCCATGATCCTCAGACTGCGCAAACATCCACTCAGGGTCGTACGGCCAAGCGTCAGCGCCCGCCACTTGCATTTGCAAACGTGCAAGCTCCATCTGCAGCTCAGAACCGCGAATTTTTAAGATCGACGCCTTCGGCCCCGGATCCGTTTCGCCCGCAGCGACGCGCAGCACCATGAGTTCAAGCGCTAACAACTGACCTTCAACGCGATTGATGCTGTCACGCACGCGGGTGCTCAAGCTTAACGCTTCGCCGCTCGCCATCGTGCGCTCAGCCAAAGATTTCAAGATCGCAAGTTCGCGATGGCAGTGACCGATACCGGCAATCCCGCCTCGCTCGTGTCCCAACAAATATTTTGCGTAAGTCCAGCCTTGATTTTCTTCACCCACTAGGTTCTCTAGTGGCGCTTCGACGTTTTCAAGCCAGACCTCATTGACCTCAGCACCGCCATCCAAGGTTCTGATTGGACGCACAGTGACGCCCGGTTGCTTCATGTCAATTAAGATCATCGAGATACCGCGCTGCGCTTTGGCGCTCGTGTCGGTACGCGTCAAACAGAAGATCCAGTCGGCGTGATGCGCCATGGTGGTCCAGGTTTTTTGACCGTTAATGACGTAGCGATCACCCACACGTTCTGCACGGGTCTTTAAGGAGGCCAGGTCAGAGCCAGAACCTGGCTCTGAATAACCTTGACACCACCAGTCTTCTAACCGCAGCATGCGCGGTAAGAAATGATCTTTTTGTGCCTGAGTGCCATATTTCATCAGCACGGGGCCAATCATGCTCAGCCCAAACGGAATCAAGCGCGGCGCACCGGCCTTAAACGACTCAATCTCAAAAATCAGGCGCTGAACCGGGTTCCACCCTGTACCACCATATTCTTTGGGCCAGCTCGGTGCTCCCCAACCGTGATCGGTCAGCGTATTGTGCCAAAACACAAATTCTTCGCGGGTGACACGATGGTGTGCAAACGCCTTTGCACGCAGCGCAGGGGGTAATTTGGCGTTAACAAAATCTTGCACCTCTTGACGAAAGGCGCGCTCTTCGGTGGTCCAGGTCAGATCCATAGGTTTTCTCCTCAATGCGTCATCTTAACGCCCCAATTCAGCTCGAGAATCTCGGATTTTGGAAGTCGAGGTTCTGCAAGCCCAAATCCACCTACAATTGCGGCGAAACTATCCAAATAATGTCTGAGGAGACACTCATGAAAACCCTAATTCAAGCCTGCGCACTTTCGATTGCGGCCTTGGGGCTCAGCGCCCCCGCCACGGCCGCCTGGCCAGAACGACCCATCACCCTGATTGTGCCTGCGGCACCAGGCGGCACCACAGACATCACGGCCCGCTTACTGAGCGAAAAGCTTGGGGCAGCTTTAGGCACCACGGTGGTCATTGAAAATCGCGCGGGTGCGGCCGGCATCATCGGCACACAGGCGTTGTTGCGCTCAGCCCCTGACGGCTACACCATTGGCTTTGGCAACATTGGTCCAAACGGCATTAACTACAGCCTCTATAAAAATCTACCTTACAAGTCGACTGACTTTGCGCCCATTACTTTGGTGATTTCAGTACCAAATATTTTGGTCGTCAATAGCAAGTCGCCGTACAAATCGGTCAAAGAGCTGGTCGACTCACTGAAGAATGATCCGAAAGGAAACTATTCCTATGGCTCGCCTGGTACTGGCCAATCTCCCCACATGTCATCCGAGATGTTTTCTCAGCGCACTGGGTTAACGCTTACACACGTACCTTACAAGGGAATGGGCCCTGCCGTTGCAGCACTGCTTGGCGGCCAAGTGACCTTTATCATCGACAACTTACCAAGTTCAATCCCCTTTATTCGCTCTGGGCAGTTTCGCGCATTGGCCATCACGGGCGAGCAACGCTCAGCTCAATTACCCGAAATCCCCACCATGGCCGAGGCTGGAATCAAAGACATGGTCGTGACCGCCTGGTTTGGTTTCGTTGCACCGGCCGGCACACCCGCTGATGTCGTCAACAAAATCCAACAAGCCACCAAAAAAGTGCTCGAGATGCCTGACATCAAAGAACGCTTTGCCACGATGGGCGGCGTCCCCGGTGGCGGCACTCCTGCTGAATTCGGTGCCTTTATGGATAAAGAGCAAGCCAGCTGGAGAAAAATTGTCGAAGCCGCCAAGCTATCTCTGGATTAAACATGATTGACAAAATCAAGCAGTCGCTTGAAGACGCGATCGTGCCTCTTCAAGACGGCGCTTCGATCATGGTGAGTGGTTTTGGCGAGGCGGGCATCCCCTTTGAGCTTTTGCATGCCGTGCTAGATAAGGGGCTGCGTGACCTCACGATTATCAGCAATAACGCGGGTACCCACGAAGTGGGTATTGCCGCGCTGATCAAGGCCAGACGCGTTCGCAAAATCGTCTGCTCTCATCCACGACCCGTTAATTCTGAAACCTTTTTAGCGGCCTACCGGGCCGGGCAGGTTGAGCTAGAGTGCATGCCCCAAGGAACGCTCGCAGAGCGTTTGCGCGCGGCGGGCGCCGGCCTGGGGCCCTTTTTTACCCCGACCGGCTTTGGCACCTTAGTGGCTGAAGGCAAAGAGCAACGCGTGATTGATGGCAAAGGCTACATTCTTGAGCAGCCACTGCACGGCGACGTAGCGTTGGTGCGAGCCCACCTTGGCGATCGCTGGGGCAATCTAACCTACCGGTGGGCGGCGCGCAATTTTGGGCCCGTCATGTGTATGGCCGCCAAATATTCAATCGCTCAGGTCAATCGCGTGGTCAGCTTGGGGGATCTGCCCCCAGAACAGGTCATGACACCCGGCATTTTTGTTCAAGCCGTTGTGGCGACTGGAGGCGAACGATGAATAGCACGACCACAAAACAAGTCTCTGAGGGCAACACGCAACAGACCTTGTACAAGCCCCTCTCGCGCAATGAAATCGCCTATCTCGTGGCGCATGATTTTCCGGATGGAGCAGTTGTGAATCTGGGCATTGGCATGCCAACTTTAGTAGCAAATTTTTTACCGGCAGATCGCGAGATTTTGCTGCAAAGCGAGAATGGTATTTTAGGGATGGGCGGTGCCGCGAGCGGTGACGACATTGATCTAGACATTATCAATGCGAGTCGCACCCCGGTGGTCTTGCTGCCTGGCGCCTCGATCACCGAGCATACGATTGCCTTCGCGATGATGCGCGGTGGACACTTAGACTACTCGGTGTTGGGCGGTTTTCAAGTTGCCGAAAATGGCGATCTCGCAAACTGGCTCACCGCAGGGCCCGACGCGATTGCTGCCATTGGCGGCGCGATGGATTTGGCGGTGGGTGCCCGCGAAGTGATCGTCATGATGGAACACGTCACAAAAGACCAATCACCCAAGCTGCTGCCAGCCTGCACCTATCCACTCACTGCAGCGGGAGTGGTGAACTATGTTTACACCGACTTAGCAATCATCGACATCACACCAAGCGGCTTCGTTGTACGTGCCATACTCGAAGGCCTCACGGTAGAAACCCTAGCAAAGAAAACTGGGGCGACCTTGGCAATTTCGGATAAGCTAGCCGTGATTCGTCGTAATGCGCAGGGCGATCCTGTGTACACATCAGTTTGACAAGCGCGCCCAAGGCGCAGCCGCTTACGGTGACTTCATCGCAAGCCTCTCCGATTAAAACAAAGGGACACACCATGCTTCAAACATTTATCACCAAGAGCACGCGTTGGATGCTCGGTTTGGTCTGCTTGACGTTAAGCGGTTTAGCGTTGGCGCAGTCCAGCGCCAATCAACCCATCACCTTGATCATTCCGTATCCCCCCGGTGGCAGCTCAGATATGCTGGCGCGCCCCATGCTGCCAGAGCTACAGAATAAATTAGGCCAAACTATTGTTCTGGATTACAAAGCGGGTGCAGGCGGCACGATCGCCACGAACGCCCTCGCCCGCGCCAAGCCCGATGGCCAAACAATTATTATGATACTGACTGCACACGCGATCAACGACGCACTTTATCCAAAACTACCCTATGACACGCGTAAAGATTTTGCGCCTGTTTCACTGGTGGCAACCTTGCCTCTCTTGGTCGCCGCGCCTCTTAGCTCACCCTTCAACACAATCCCTGAACTGATCGCCTATGCCAAAGCCAACCCAGACAAACTCTCTTATGCCTCTGCTGGCAACGGTAATACCAGCCACCTGTCAGTCGAGTTGTTTAAAACACTGACCGGCACAAAGATGGTTCATATCCCCTACAAAGGTAGCGGACCGGCTGTGATTGCCATGTTGGGCAATGAAGTGTCATTTATGTTTGACAGTATTTCGACTTCGTTTCAACAGGTCAAGGCGGGTAAACTTAAAGCAATTGCAGTCAGTAGCCTGAGCCGCGCGGCAATCTTACCCAAGACGCCCACCATCGCTGAGACACTACCCGGCTTTGACGTGACGGTTTGGTACGGCATTTTGGCACCGGCGGGAACGCCTGATGCCGTTATCAGCAAACTCAGTCGAGCCTTCGCTGAGGTTAGTGCCGACCCCAAAATACGCAGCCAATTAGCAGACAGCGGCTACGCTATGATCGGCTCAACGCCAGCGGTTTTCGGCAAACATATTGAGACCGAGCTAACCAAATGGAATAAGGCCGTAAAAGATTCAGGCGCGACGATTCAATAAGCGACCAGACTCGATTCCACAAGCAATTCAGACACTCAATAAAAACTCGACGAGAAAATATTCATGTCAAAAAAACTTGCACAACACACGCGTACCCTAGCGGCCAGCCTTGCGGGCGCCCTAGTGATGGCAACCGCCCTCACCGTGCCTGCTCAAGCGCAAGCAAACTGGCCCGAGCGCCCCATCAAACTGATCGTGGGTTACCCGCCGGGTGGGCCCGTTGATGTCACAGGCCGAACCTTTGCGCGCTATTTAAGCGAACAACTCAAGCAATCAGTGGTCATTGAAAATCGCGCCGGCGCAAGCGGTATGTTGGGTGCAGACGCGACTGCAAAGGCGACGCCAGACGGCTACACGCTGAACTTTATCGCCAGCCCCACAATGACGATCTCGCCGATCGTTCAACGCACCAAGCTGTTTGATCCTCGTCAAGATTTCACCATGCTTGGCTCGGTGGTGAATTACACCAATGTACTGCTGATTGGGCCGCAAATTCCTGCTAAGACCGTTGCAGAACTCGTGGCTTTTGCCAAAGCAAATCCAGACAAAGTGTCTTTCGGTTCTGCGGGGTTTGGAGGCTCAAACCATTTGTCGGCAGAATTGTTGGTTCAATCCACCAATGCGACGATGCTGCATGTGCCTTACAAGGGTAACTCGCCGGCCATGATGGATGTCATCAGCGGCAAAATCACCTTTATGTTTGATATCACCAGCACCGGTAAGGTGTTCGTTGATAGTGGTCAGGCACGTGCGCTCGCTGTGACGTCAAAACAGCGTAATCCGAGCCTGCCTAATGTCCCAACGATGATCGAAGCCGGTATCGCTGATTACGAAGTAGTGGGTTGGCTCGCTGTGGCAGGCCCCAAAAATTTGCCCGCTGCGGTTGTGAGCAAACTTTCGAGCGCGCTTGAGCTTGCCAAGCGAGACCCGGCCTTTCGTAAGACCGTCGAAGATGGTGGCTACACCATCGACCAGGCAAGCCCTAAAGAACTTCACGCACGTATTCTTAGCGAGTATGCGATGTGGGAGCGCGTGATCACTAAAGGTAACCTTCAACAGTAACGGCACACCGATTTCAACTCAACAAGCCACACCCGTACATGAACACCATCTCAACATTGCAACACCTCTTAGCCCAAACGCGTCTCCCAGTGATCGGTGCGCCAATGTTTTTAGTATCGGGTACCGACCTTGTTGTCGCCCAGTGCACCGCGGGCGTGATTGGTACGTTTCCAACCTTGAATGCTCGCCCCCAAGAAGACCTGCCAAACTGGTTGACCGAAATCAAAACACGTTTATCGGCTTACAAAACACAGCATCCTAATGCCGTGGTGTCACCGTTTGGCGTGAACCTGATCGTGCACCCCTCCAATCCACGCTGGGAGGGCGATCTAGAAATTTGCGCGCAACACGAGGTTCCTCTTTTTATTACTTCACTGCACGCACCCAACACCGTTGTAAATCGCGTACACCCCTACGGCGGTATCGTCTTACACGATGTGACCAATGCGCGCCACGCACGCAAGGCCATCGACGCGGGTGTTGACGGGTTGATTCTGGTCGCGAACGGCGCCGGCGGCCATGCCGGCACGCTCAATCCAATCGCCTTGGTCAACGAAATTCGTAGTTTCTATAGCGGCCCGATTATTCTTTCTGGTTGTATCTCGCACGGCAAAGACATCCTAGCCGCGCGCGCGCTGGGCTGCGACTTTGCCTACCTAGGTACCCGTTTTATCCCCACCACCGAATCGATGGCGCCCGATCGCTATCAAAATATGGTGATCGACGCCGACGCCGCAGAGATCTTGTACTCGCCCTACTTCACCGGTGTACCCGGAAACTATTTAAAAGCTAGCATCATTGCAGCAGGCATCGAACCCGAAGACGTCTTGGCCGCCAAAGTGGGCGGCTCGGTGTCGCTCAATAAAGATTTACGCCCCAAAGCCTGGAAAGACATTTGGGGCGCAGGTCAAGGCGTGGGCGCCATCGACACGATTATGTCGGTGCGTGAACTGGTTGATCAACTGAGCGCCGAATACGAGCAAGCCAAACGCGACGTGCTGCGCTAGCGGCTAGTGACAGCCTCGCGCACGCCGCAAATCGCACTTCAGATATCGATATTGGCGGACTGTAGCCCCATCAGACTAGGGTTATCCCTATTTGTTGTAGAGAAATTGCGACCGCGCAATATTCCAAAACACTGAAGTCTCGCATTGTGAATACTGAACACCGTGCGCTTTAGATTCACTCTACTATGTTGGCTATAGAATACCCTGCACGAGGGTTATTTTTTTGTGGCACGACACGTGTCACGCAATTAGATCGTGGAAACGATTGAACTGGAGAGCATGAGATGAGTGGAATGTTGGCAGGTAAAGTCGCTGTTGTCACAGGCGCAGGCGGCGGAATTGGGCGCGGTATTGCAATGGCAATGGCCATGGCTGGCGCAAAAGTCGTGGTCAACGACATTGGGGCTACCCTGTCAGGCCAGGGCCCTGGTGCCGGTTCAGGCCCAGCGCAAGAAGTCACCGATATGATTATTGCAGCGGGTGGCCAGGCCGTGCCAAATACAGACAGCGTTTCAACGCGCGCCAGCGCCAACGGCATCATCGAATCAGCCATCCAGCATTTTGGTCGCATTGATATTGTGGTCAATAACGCCGGTAACTTGCGTGATCGCCTCTTTCATAAAATGAGCGACGAAGAATGGAGCCAAGTGATTGATGTTCACTTGAATGGCACATTTTTTGTGAGCCGCGCGGCCGCCAATCATTTTCGCGAGCAAGAGTCAGGTGCGTTTGTACACATGACCTCGACCTCTGGTCTGATTGGTAACTTAGGGCAATCAAATTATTCAGCGGCTAAGCTCGGTATCGCGGCCTTATCAAAATCGATCGCGCTTGATATGCAACGTTTTAACGTGCGCTCAAACTGTATCGCGCCTTTCGCCTGGAGCCGTATGACAAGCTCGATTCCGGCCAATACGCCTGAAGAGAAAGCACGTGTCGAAAAATTACAAAAAATGGATGCCAACAAAATTGGTCCGATGGCGGTGTACTTAGCAAGCCCAGCGGCACAAGACGTTACGGGCCAAATCTTTGGTGTGCGCGCCAACGAAATCATGCTCTTTAGCCAGCCACGTCCAATCCGTTCGGTGCACATGAGCACTGGCTGGACCCCAGAATCGATTGCAGAAATCGCTGCACCCGCGATGCGCCATCACTTCATGGCCTTGGACCGTTCACCTGACGCCATCGACTGGGATCCAATCTAATCATGGATTATCACAATATCAAAAACTGGAAATTTCCAGAGGTTGATCAAACTTATAGCGAAAACGACAGTATCTTGTACGCGCTCGGTATAGGCTTTGGACAAGAGCCCACTAATCCTCAGCAATTGAAGTACGTCTACGAAAAAAATATGCAGACGTTTCCAACAATGGCTGTTGTGTTGGGGTATCCCGGCTTCTGGATGAAAGATCCAAAAGCTGGCGTGAACTGGGTCAAGCTGGTGCACGGTGAGCAACGGCTGAAGATTCACCGCCCATTGCCCACTTCAGGGCGCGTGATCGGCCGCGGTCGCATCACACACGTGATTGACAAAGGTGCTGACAAAGGCGCCTTAGTGTTGTCAGAACGCACCCTGCAAGATCCAGAAGGCAATCTGTACGTGACGATGAACTCGACAACATTTTGCCGAGGTGATGGTGGCTTGAGCCAAAGTGATGAAACACCCGCTGCGCTACAAGCCACCCCTGAGCGCGCCCCTGATTTGGTGTGTGAACTGCCCACTTTGCCACAAGCGGCCTTGATTTATCGTCTGTGTGCGGATAACAATCCCTTGCATGCCGACTTAGAGGTTGCCGCAAACGCTGGTTTTCCAAGACCGATTTTGCATGGTCTGTGCACCTACGGTGTGGCAGCACGTGCGATCGTTCAAGCAGCTTGCAACAATGACGCCACACGTTTGACGCAGATGGACACGCGCTTCTCGTCACCGGTGTTTCCGGGTGAAACGCTAGTCTGTGAAATGTGGCGCGAAGGCACCGAGGCAATCAGGTTCAGGGCCAAGGTCAAAGAACGCGACATCATGGTGTTAAGCCATGGCTATGCAGGCATCAAAGCTTAAACGCGTATCAACTTCACCAAGCAGCAATCTATGACACAGAGTCAAAGCAGCACAACGGCCGGGTCACCACGACTCGCGCCGTTAACAGGTATTCGGGTGCTCGATTTATCGCGCGTCTTAGCCGGCCCCTTTTGCACGCAAAATTTGGCCGACTTAGGCGCCGATGTCATTAAGGTCGAGCGACCCAAACTCGGCGATGACACCCGCGCCTGGGCACCACCCTATTTAAAAGATGTAGATGGTAACGATACAGCCGAAGCGGCCTACTATCTGAGCACCAATCGCAACAAGCGCTCGATTGAAATTGATCTGGCAAGCGAAGCGGGCATCAAGCTTGTCAAAGAGCTTGCCAAGCATTGCGATATTTTGGTCGAGAACTTCAAGGTTGGTGGCTTAAAGCAATATGGCCTTGATTACGAAAGTATGAAAGAGGCGTACCCGAGGCTGATCTATTGCTCGATCACGGGCTTTGGTCAGACGGGCCCGTATGCCGAGCGCCCAGGCTACGACTTCATGATCCAGGGCATGGGCGGCCTGATGAGTATCACAGGCGAGCGCGACGACCTACCCGGTGGTGGCCCGCAAAAAGCAGGCGTTGCCGTGACCGACATCATCACAGGCATGTATGCCTCGGTGGCGATTTTGGCCGCGATTCAAGAGCGCACTCGCAGCGGCTTAGGGCAACACCTAGATATCGCTTTATTAGATTGCCACATTGCGATGCTGGCCAATCAAAACCTAAACTACATGACCTCGGGCGTGGCGCCCACGCGGGCAGGCAATGCACATCAAAACGTCGTACCTTATCAGGTATTTAAAACATCTGATGGCTTCATGATCGTGGCCGTAGGTAACGATTCACAGTTCAGGGCGTTTTGTAAGGTACTGGGCATTGCGCAATACGGCACCGACCCAAAGTTTGCCACCAACCAAGCCCGCATCGTCAACCGTCTTGAACTTATCGCTGTACTTGAACAAATCATGGCGGGCGGTGAACGCGATGACTGGATCGCAAAATTAGAAGCTGTAGGTGTACCTTGTGGCCCGATTCAAACCATTGATCAGGTCTTTGCACACCCTCAGGTCATTGCGCGCGATATCTGGAAAAACATCCCTCACCCAACAGGGGGCTCAAGCCCAACGACAGCAAGCCCGATGAATTTCTCTGCAACACCGGTTCAGTATCGCCGTGCGGCACCAACTTTAGGGCAACACACCGACGAAGTATTAAGCGAAATTCTTGGCATCAAAAAATAATCTTCTGCAAGTGTGAATGCTTCGACTGCTACTCGGTAACGCACAAAGACACTGACGCTATGACAAAGCCTGAATCAACGATCTCGCTCAGCGTGACACCATGACTAAGTCTGAATCGACTATCGCTTACAGCGTAGCGGGTGCCGGCGAGAATCTTTTACTCGTGCACGGCGGCACGGGTTCGCGTAAGCACTGGATCCGCAATACGGCAGCACTGGCTGAGCACTACCGCGTTTGGGCGATTGATCTGCCAGGTTTTGGTGAATCGCCCGACCTGCCCCCAGGTGTGACTTCAGAGCAATACATTGACTATGTCTACGAGCAGCTTCAAGCATTGCCGTTCACGCACGGGCCTTTTTTACTTGGCGCGTTTTCATTTGGCTCTGTGGTTTCTAGCGGCTTAGCCCTTAAGTTTGGCGAGCGCCTCAAAAAGATGAGCATCATTGGCCCTGCAGGCTTTGGCATTAAACGTGCGATACCAATCGACACCCGCAGTATGCGTAGTGCAGGCAACTCGATTGAGGCGCAAAACGAGGTGATGCGTCACAACCTCAAAGCCATCATGTTGTACTACCCAGAGTCGATCACCGACGAGATGCTCGCCATGCACCGAGTACACATCAATGAAACGCGCTTTGATAGCCGACCCTTAAGCTTAAGCTCGCTGTTGCTAGCCAACCTTAAACAGGTGAGTTGCCCGCTGCAAATTCTGTGGGGAGAACACGATCAATACGCACACCCGCACTTAGAGGCGCGTATGCAACTCACCCAAGACGCGCTTCCGTCGGCCACGCTTCAAATGATCGCGCGCGCCGGGCATTGGGCGCAGTACGAAAACGCACCAGCCATCAACGAGGCCTTACTACATTTTTTTTCAAGGGCTGAGTAATCTGCACACGCAACATACATACTTTTTAAAGCAACTCAAAAAACGGTAGTTTTTGCGCTTGCACCTGTACAAAACTGACTTGCACGCGCGCGCCGATGCTGACTCGGGCTTGATCTTGCTTAAGCATACGACTCAGCATACGCGGGCCCTCATCTAAATCGACTAAGACAACGGTGTAGGGCAAGTCAGCATCCCACTCTGACCCAAAAAAAGATACGGCCACTTCTGAAAACGAAAAGACCGTGCCTTTTCCAGCGCTCTGAAGCCACGAGATTTTTTCGCTCCCGCAATGTGGGCACAGTCTGCGAGCATAATAAAAAAACGCCTCGCACTCGCCGCAACGTTGCAATAAAAGCTGCTCTTGATTGCAAGCGCTCCAGAAGGGGATCGAATCAATCGTTGGCGTATGCAAAACTGCTTGATAGGAGTTAGACATTAGTTAGCCTCAAGTACCATCACGCCACAAACCGAGAAGACGCCGCCATTGCCACTGACCACTGCACGGCGCGCGCCCTCAATTTGTCGTCGCCCGGCACGACCCCTTAATTGTTGAACCGCCTCGGTCAAATGCAGCATGCCACCGATGTGCGCTTGCGATAGCAAACCACCGTGTGGATTGAGCGGACAACGCCCCCCCATGTTCGCATGCCCCGCGCGCAAATAATTGCCACCCTGGCCAGGCTGACAAAACCCCAAGGCTTCAAGCGTAATTAGCACAGAGACAGAAAAGGCATCGTGCAAGAGCGCAACTTGCATCGCCTCAGGCCCCTCACCAGCAGCCTCGAAGGCATCACGACCCGCTTCGCGCATCCCAAAGTCTTCAAGATCGGGTAACTGTGCAATTGAGCTATGGGTGGCGCGCATCGCCATTGATTTAATCGAGACAAAAGGCTGCCCCATTTGTCGAGCCCTACTGCGCGTCGTTAAGATCACTGCGCCCCCACCGTCTGACACTAACGAGCAGTCAAGCAAGCGTAACGGTGAGCTGATCAGTTTGCTTGCGCGATGATCTTCTAGCGTCATTGGCTTTTTCATTTGCGCGTTTTCATTATTTAACGCATGGCGCCGGGTCAAAACAGACACCTCGCCAAAATCATCGACTGTGGCGCCATACTGATGCAGATAGCGCTGCGCGACCAGCGCATAGGGCGTAACCATCCCGTGCACACCAAAGGGTTCTTCCCACTCTTGGCCGCCCATTAAATTTTGCATGGCCAAACCGCGTTGCTCGGGCGCACGCGCGGTCAACGCGTTTTCGCCATACACGCACGCCACCACTTCGCAGTGACCCGCCTCAATCGCCCAGACAGCCTGCTGCAGCATCGTCATACCTGTGACGGTACCACCCACGTCAAGCGTCGACAAAAACTTAGGCTTCAGTCCAAGGTATTCACTGAGGGTCGACGAAAACATCGAGTGCGGGACAGCATAAGGATCTAAATTGATCAGACCATCAAGGTCACTGACGCGCAATCCGCAATCGACTAAAGCCTGCTGCACCGCCCAGGCTTGGATGTGCACCGACTGCAGACCCGGTAATTTACCGACTTTGGTCTCGCCAGCACCGACTATCACCACTTGATCTGACACGCGCGGCATCGCAGCCTCTTTGAGCTTTCATTGAAAAATAAGAACTAGGCACTAAGAAGCACATGGCGCGCGATTTGTAAGCGCTGCATCTCAGAGGTACCCTCGCCGATTCGGAAGGCTCGCACGTCGCGATAAAACCGCTCAACCGGCAAGTCGGCCATGTAACCAGCCCCGCCGAAGATCTGCATCACGTTATCGGCTACACGTCCCGCCATTTCACTCGCATACAACTTGGCGCGCGAGGCCGCGATACGAAACTCACTACTGCCCTGATCGGCTAGATAGGCTGCCTTTTGCGTGAGTAGCCTAGCCGCATCAAGCTCAACGTCGTTATTTGCCAGCATCAATTGGATCGCTTGGTGCTCACCCAAAGCCGTGCCAAAGGTTTTACGTTGACGAACATGCGGCAAGACTAAATCCGTGAGCGCCTGCGCGATACCCACGCACTTGCAAGCAACCATGAGTCGATCGTTGTTGATCGTTGCCATCATCGTTGCAAAGCCTTGGCCTGGTTGCGCCAAGACATGGGTATCCGCAACAAAGCAGTCATCTAGCGCCAACTCTGAAAGCGGATGACCATGCCAGCCCATTTTGCGAAAGCGTCGAAGGTTTTTCCAGCCGGGATTACCGCGCTCGATAATAAACGTCGTCAGCTTGGTTTTGAGCGGCTCTTGGGGGGCAGTGACGGCCAGCACCAACAAGAAATCTGCGTGCTCGGCGGCCGAAATAAAATGCTTTGTGCCGTTCAACCGCCAACCGCCAGACACTTTCTCGGCGCGCGTGGCGATCGCAGATAGATCAGACCCTGCGCCGGGCTCGGTCAACGCGTAGGCGATGGTCGCCTCGGCCCGCATCAGTGGCTTAATCAGCCATTCGCGTTGCGCCTCGTTAACCAGACGCAACGAACCGGGCAAATGACCAAAGGCTTCGGCTAAGGGCATGGTTGTACGCCCAAGCTCTTCGTCGATGACGCTTTGCGCAGCTACGCTCAGTTCAGGCCCACCGAGCACTGTCGGCATGTTGTAGCCAAACAGACCCAAGGCGATCACGTCTTGTTTTAAAGCGCGAAGCGTCGCTGGATCAATGTCATCAGCCGCATCGATGCCCGCCTCAAGCGGTGCGAGCCGCTCTTTAATAAAGCGTCGTACCGTGTCTGCGATCAGTTTATTCTCGCTGCTAATTTCGAAATTCATTTTTTTCTCACAAAACCTCAATCACCAAGGCAACGAGGATCTCTGGCTGGCTTGTATTATTTCTGTCTAAAACAAAGACGCGGACATCTTTGTGCAGTCAGCCTGCAAACGGTATCATAAGCTTAGTGCCACTCAGTTCAAAGCAACGATTCACTCCAACGCAATAACAAAGGCATCTTGTGATCTTAGGCGAAATCTTTGAAAGAAATGCTGTGCTCTTTGGTGACAAGACCGCCATCTACTTTGGCGGTCGTGCGGTCACACATGCGACCCTGTTAGCGCAAGCCTATCAACTGGGCAATGCGCTACTGTCGTTAGGCTTGCGCTAA
>Ga0209551_1000473_pt1 | contig 15161 bp, 14 predicted proteins | sample LauGreSuBDMM15SD_2_FD_187568 | JGI IMG/M metagenome (GOLD analysis project Ga0209551, IMG submission 187568) | Freshwater lake microbial communities from Lake Michigan, USA - Su13.BD.MM15.SD (SPAdes) (version 3) | ecosystem: Environmental > Aquatic > Freshwater > Lake | place: Lake Michigan, USA... | reverse complement strand
GAGTAAGGTCAGCGGCAAGTGTATCGGCTGCCTTTAGAGTTACTTTGTGAGCGCCGTTGTTTGTTCCTTCAGCAAAGGTTGCTTTGCCACCAACTGTTGTGGTTGCATCGATAAGACGAGCATCAACCTTGTCTGTGAAATACTTACCACCGACAGCATGAATGGCGGCAGTTCCACCTTGCACTGACTCGATGTATAGTTTCGCACCTACGCCGCTATTGCTGGCGTCTTGTGCATAGGCCATTTCACCTTCTAGGAGGTCCGTGGTTGCAGGAGCAGTTGCACCCGAGCTTCTTTTAATTTGAATAATTGTTGACATTTTAGACTATTCCTTTTTAGTTATTGTCTTTAGTATTAATAAGTTCCGCCGTCAATGGACAAAGGAGCAACATTTGTGGAAGGATCTACTGCTTCCCATTTTAGAGTCTCTGAGTTATAAATCAATGTATATCCATCCTGTAATCCTGCTGCATCAACATTCGCCAAAGTCTCCACCTTTTGAGCTCCGCGTGTGCTAACTACATTCGTATTTATAGTTTTAGAATTTGGAACGGTTACTTTTATAGCCATTATTTTGTTACCTCTGGATTAACTACTACAATTCCTTCGAGAACTCTGATAGTTTCTTCATCACTCACTACTTCAATATCGTAAACATATCTTCCTGCTTTAATTTCGGAAGTTTCTTCTGCCGTCAAAGATATAGTTACTTCTCCATCTAAGGGAGAAGTAATGGCTGCGGTAAAATCTATTGCGGTGTTTGTATAAAAAGACTTGCGCATCTGAGATGCGGCAGTATAATCAGAGAGATCCTTCGCATCTCCGTATTGATCACTGACTTCTATAGCAAAACTAAAGGTTGTTCCCTGATCGATATAAATATTTTGAACCTGCGCCATAAGAACCCTTATAAATGTATTTGAACTTATTTATAATTTTAGGTGAACTATGAAAACGATATTGATGCTAAAATATGGCACAAAATATTCTAAAGAAGATGTAGATCGTATTATCGAAGCCACGGGCGGTAAGTATAATTATGCCTGTATAACGAACGATACTACACTCGATTCCAGAGTTAAAATAATTCCATTACCAGAAGATGTTGACGGGACTTTCATTAAAATATGGATGTATGGCTTAGAAGACTTGGGTGACGTTCTTTACTTCGACCTTGATATTAGAATACAAAAAGATGTTGATAATTTATGGAATTATCTTGACGAACGCCCAACTATATGCTATACTTATTGGAAGGATATAAGTTGGGTAGATAATCATGCTCGTTCCTATAGCGAACAATACTTGAGTAACTATAATTCTAGTGCCGTTTTATGGCGCTCTGGTAGTCCAAAAGCCAAAGAGATTTGGGAACATTTTGAAAAAGACATGGACTATTATATGATCAAGTATTGGGGTGACGATAGATTTCTATGGCACGAGAATTTTGATTTTAAGTGGTTTCCAAAAGGCGAGTTTTATTCTTTTCTCTATGGTGCAGACTACTACGACCCAGAGAAGAGAATTGTAGACAGATACCGACCAGAGTATACAGTATGTTTACTCAATGGTTTAGATTATTTTCCAGGATATGATAAGAAATATGATGAACTTTCTAACAATTAAATGGGGTGACAAATACTCAACTGATTATGTGAACAATCTATATCACATGATAAAAAAGAATTATACCGGAGAGTTTAGATTTATTTGTTATACGGATGATGCCACTAACCTAGAGTGTGAAGTTCATCCTATTCCAGATGATGACTTACTACACCCAAAATATTACTTTGGAAAAGAAGCATTTTGTTTTGATAGAGCCAAGTTTTTAATTTTTAATTCAGAAGAATGGCTAGATTGCGAAGAAGAAGATAAGTTCTGCTATTTGGATTTGGATGTAGTAATTCAAAATAACATCGATGAGATTGATATCTTGGCCGAGAAACCCAGAATAATTCACTGCTTATGGCAGCCAGAAAATCAAATAGATGATAGGTTCTTCATCGAAACAAGAGGTACATTTTTCAACTCTAGTATGATGCTTTGGTCATATGGCCAATGCCGTCATATATATTATGACGTTTATGAGAACAGCGAAATAGTTTTCAAAACATTTTTTAAGGGTAGTGATAACTATCATTATTGGCGCCAAAGAGACTTCTGGAAAAACATTCCAGAAAGTTGGGTATACTCTTGGAACAGAGGACGATATTATCCAGATGATATAGTGCGTTTTAAATTTAGAGATGATGCCAAAATCTGCTTATTTAATACAGATAATGTTCCTCATCCATCTACTAAAGATCACGTTGAATTATCTGAATGTCATGACAAAAATATTATTGGATTGTGGAAATGAGAGTCAATTACGTTTGTTGTAAATGGGGCACCAAATACGATGCCGAGTTTGTCAACCGACTTTATCGGATGGCAAAGAAGCATACTCCAGATAATTTTGAGTTTCACTTCTATTGCTATACAGATAACAGTGAGGGATTTGACGCCGAGATTAAAGTTATCGACTTCCCAGATATTCCCAACATCCATCCGAAATACTGGTTTGGTTCAGATGATTTTAAATACGGTATGGCACGTTGTTGGGACAGACCAAAGACCTTCATCTTCAATACACACAACTTCGCAGAAGATAACCCCACTGGAAGATTTGTATTCTTCGACCTTGATGTCATCATACAAAATGATTTGTCGCCAATCATCACTTACGACCTAGAGAATCCTACCAAGTTACGGTCATGGTGGCAAGACCCTAGACCAATGAAGTCACGAAACTTCAAGTTATCTCACGGTGCATATACTAATGGTAGTTGCATGGTATGGTCAGACGATCAAACAGAATGTATCTGGCAGGATGTTCTAGAAAATCAAGAACGTATTTGGTTTACCTTTACAGACGGCACAGACAATTATCATAGTTGGCGATGGGGCAACTTTAGCAACACCCCTCTATGGAAACATTTTCCGAATACGTTTGCATATTCATACAATCGCGGCCGCGACTGGGACGAAGGTGATTTAGAAGTAGCTAAATATAGAAAAGACTGTATACTGTGTGTCTTCAACGTGGACTTACTTCCATTCCAAGACAATAGACGCGGTAAAGTGAAACAGGAATCCTTGGTTGATTCTGATTTGTTAGAGCATTGGAATGTTTAATGATTAATATCTACACCGTAAAATGGGGGTTCAAATATGATTCAGAACATGTTAATCGTGTTCTTGAACAATGTAGAGAACACATAACAACAGATTTTAATTTTTACTGCTTGACAGAACATCCAATTGGATTACACCCAGAAGTTGTTGTAATTCCACTTCCAGCGGATAATTACTACGAGAAATGGTGGAATAAATTATATCTGTTTGATAGAAGAGTTGTGCCACAATATGGAGAAAAACTATTTCTTGACCTAGATATTGGCATTCAAAATAACATCGATTGCATTGTAGACCACGACCCAGAAGATGGTCTAACATTTGTTCGCACCCACTGGCATAACATGAAGAAAATGAAACGTGATACGCAAGATATTCCTCGTGCATATACCGATCTAAATTCTAGCGTGTTAAGATGGAATGATAGATTAGATATTGAAAAGATTACCAAATTTGTTACAGATTATCCAGATCAAATGTTTTTTCATTATCGCGGTCTTGATAATCTTTTCGGGCACAAAAGAGAAAATCTTTTAAAAATTAATTTTTTCCCAGACGGTTGGGTATACAGTTACAACTACGGATACATGTGGCCAATTGACGTAAGGGAACAAGTCCTTCGTGAAGAACCACTTATCTGTCTATATGATTCAATGGAAAGACCACAAGATGTTAAACTATAATTTTTTGAATAATCATCGGTATTGGGGTGAAGGTTTGGATAAAATTGCCCATGAAATGCCACACAAGCATGAAGATTTTCGCAAATCTATGAATCCAAATACCATGGAGGCTGCAATCTGGATGGTAGAACAATTGCAGAAAGTTAAGATGCCGGATAAGAAATTAGATATCACAGTTTTAAATTCTTGGTTAGGAATTCCTTTGATTCCCTTGTTGTGTGAAAACTTAGAAATTAGAAAATTGAATCTGATAGACATTGATGACGATGCATTAGAACTTTCCAAAGTTTTTAACAGACACTATTCTGAAACAGGAGTAGAATTGGACCATATTAACTGGGATATTCCGTTTGCATACCATGACATCAATGCGCTAGGAACAGATATTTTAATTTCGCTCGGATGTGAAACGATGTATCCGCTAAAGAAAATGACAACAGCAAATCCAGATTGTATATTTGCCTGCCAATCATCAAATGTTTTTAGAGAAATGTATGGCATCAACTGTGTTCCTACGATTGAAGACCATATCGAAAACGTTGGAATAAATAGCGTTATATACCAGGGTCAGATTGAACAGTCTTATTGGTCATGGGATGGTAAAGTAGACTTTGATAGATTTATGGTCATAGGAAGGAAGTAATATGGGAAGAGCGAGAGTTGTTGCACCTCCACCTGAGGATTATATACCAGAACCGTTAGTATCACTTCCGCCGGTGCCTGTTGAGGTAGTTGCGGAAGAGTGGATTGATGGAAATTTCCAAGAAGAAATTATTGAAGTTGAGATTAATGAACCCACTCAAGAAGAACTTGAGAGGGAACGAATCGCACAAGAAAAGCACGAAGAATTACAGAAACAAAAACTTGCAGTAGAAGAAGAAACGAAAGCCGCGGCAGAAATAATTGCTAAAGCAAAAGAGATTTTAGAAAATCCTCCAGTGAGAATTGAGACAGTAACAGAAACAGTTGTAGAAACTGTTCATGTCACAGATCCAAAATTAGTCGAAGAGTTACAAATTCTCAAGGAGAAAAACGAAAAACTTACCAGAGAAAATGATAGGGTAACAGAAACAGTTATAGAAACTGTTCACGTTACAGATCCAAAATTGGTTGAAGAATTACAAGTTATAAAAGCAGAAAATGAAAAACTTGTTAGAGAAAAAGAAGCGGCAGTAAAAGCAAAAGAAGAGCAAATTGTAAAAGCTCGGCAACAGGCAACTGACAAACAAGTTACTCAGTTGAATATGGTTCAGGCGAGAAAACCTTCTTTACTTAGCAAAGTGAAAGATTTCTTACGGCGTAGAAGAATTAAACTTGCTACCGTTTCTCAGGTAAACTACGAACAGGCAATTATTAACCAAGCATCGGTTGCTGTTCCAAAGATGCTAGACGAAATTGAAAAGATGCATGAAAGTTTGACTATCTTAGAAGAACTTCTAGCAAAAAACAAAGAACGTCAAAAGATCAAAGATCGGTGAAATCTACGCCCGTAATATCTTCAACCATTGATTTCCAGAGGTCCTCATGGGGAACGACATAACCGAGAGTGAGGCGCTTGCTGCGACTCCCAGCACAGTGATAGAAGACCTTATCGGCCTCGCTACGCCTACCGAAGTAACCGACCTTGACCGACCATCCCTTGGGGTCCCAAAGAGTGACCATTTCTTTTGTTATTGGATCTAGATATCTAAAGTAACCGCCATTCTCTTCTGTGTTATAAGAAAGAAGAATGTTGTAGCCGCTTGCATTCCAGTTTGTGTGCCAGCCCATAAATCCATTCTCTGGATAATAAACATGAACCGCGTTGTTCTTTGCACCTAGAAACGAAATTAATTCGCGATTGAGTTTCTGTTGCTTCTCGCGGTGAGTGGTCGGGACAGAATCTACCATTCCGATATCACAACAGAAAGCGGTTTCTGGATACCCCTCATGTTCACCGTCTTTGCCGACTAGTTGATTCATATACTTTTCAGAAGTGCCAGTGTCGATATCAAATCCTCGGCGTCTATCTGGCTCTCTCAATTTGTCGTGGTCTGTTTGTGAGAAGAACCACTCCGCATAAGGAGTAAGAATTTTCAGAAGTTCTGGATTTATATTTTTAGAAACCTTCATTATTTGTCCAATACGGATGGCGGTAACGTATAGTGATAGATGACAATCTCTTGCCCCTGCAATTCTTCTTCTTTATAACCAATGACAAAATTCCACCTTGCATCTGGATCAGGAAATCTTCCTGTTTTTACACTCATATCTCCATATGTCAATAAGCGCCACATTGTAAATGTGTCCCACTGGAGTGCTTCTTTTGGATAGTGTTGTCTATCGTAGCCAGCTTCATTCTGCTTACAATATTCGCCCCACCAAGCACTCATCAATTTGAGTGTTTGTTCATTATTACGATAGACAAATAGACCGCAATGCTCCGTCATTTCCTCTGTTTCGGAAAGTTTAGTTAGTGCAGCGTTATACGGACGATTAGCAGTAAAGATTACATCCACATCATCTGGAATCTGATCAAAGATTTTTAGAATATCGTCGTGCTGAACCTCTGTATCACAGTCCATATAAACTGTCAAGTCATATGGAGTTTTATCTAGCGCCCATAGTTTGGCTCTCTTGTGATACGGAACACCATCTGTAATAATGTTCTCAAAGATTTCTTCATCACCTGGTTCTATCCATTCGGGATGAGTAAACAATGTAATCTTTGCATCTGGCCAATAGTCTAGAAGTGATAGTGCAGAGTTTTTCGCGGCTCTATAGTAACCTCTACGAAGAGATGCTACATAAACAAATCCGTTATTCTGCATTCTTTTCTTCTTCCATGATCAGCATGGTAGCATATGCCATAACTTCAAGCGCAGACTTCGATCTACGGATCTTAGTTTTTAAGGCTTTGTTCGTGGAATTTTTTATGATAGCTACTTCAAAGGCTTCTAGCTTTGCCTCGAAAAGAGTCTCGTCTTTGCGGCGCTGTTGATCGACCTTTGATCTTTCCATACGCTGGCGAACTTCTTCGGTGCGGCGCTCTTCACGAAGACGAGTATTTTCATCAATCTCTTCTTCGGTAAACTTTTCCATGATAGCAATATAGTCTGGATTACCACCTTCACCTGATACAGATGCGGGTAATCTCTTACCATCTGGATAGATGATAATTACCATTACTTGCTTTAGTTCTTTATTTAACCAAAAAGGTTCTTCGTAATCTTTTGTTTCGGCAATAATGGCCGAATCCAATACGACGGCTTCTTCATCCACAATCATTCAACTCTCCATAAAAAGAAATAATATAAAGTATATAGTATAGTTTAAGCGGTACGAATCCAAAGAGATACTGTTGATACTGTATCTTTAGTTGCTTGAATTGTATCGCCTGCATATGTGCCAGAATATGTTCCAGAATAGGTTCGGGAACCAGAATACCCGCCCGAATATGTTCTAGAACCGGCAAATGAGTTTGCATATGTGCCAGAATAAGTTCTGGAACCAGAATAGTTGGCTGAGTATGTTCTAGAACCGGCAAATGAACCGGCAAAATTTGTTGGCGCCGATACATATCCTGCGTTCGAATATGTTCTAGTACCTGCAAATGTTCCGGTAAAATTAGTTGAAGCCGATACATATCCTGCGTTCGAATATGTGCGCGAACCCGCAAAGGTGCCGCCAACAAAACCACCGTAATATAGAATATAGCTGGCAGAATATGTTCTTGAACCTGCAAAGGGTCTAGTCCCCGCGAAGTTGGTCGTATAAGATCCAGAATATGTTCTATTGCCGGCAAACGTTCTAGTACCAGAGAAGTTAGTCACATAAGAGGTAGAATATGTTCTAGACCCGCCATATGCTACGTTAGAATATGTTCTGGTACCAGCAAAAGTATTTGCATATCCCGCTGGTGTATAAGTTCTAGTACCAGCGTATGCTGCGTTCGAATATGTTCTAGTACCACTATAAGAGCCTGTATAGTTTTCAGATGCGACTTGCTCACGAGTATCAGAAGCTGAACCCATGCTAACCCAAGTGCCAGGAGATGGCGATGATGCTTGGATCTTATATGTACCAACACTGGTGCTGATAATACGATTTCTGAAATAAGGAATCATTTCTTGAATTTCAGTATCGGTCATTTGCTTTACGTTATTGCCGCTGTATGTCTTTAGTGGGCGAAGATCGGCATCAGGCGATGTTGTGGCCGCAGTCTTCTGCCAAAGATAATAAGTTGTGTTACCACCATTTGCAACGTCAGTAATTGTATAACGAGATGTCCATGTACCACCGATTGGCGCTGAGCCAGCAAGACGATACTGGCCTGCAGTATACGCGGATTCGGTAACCATGGCTGTAACCGCTTGGTCAATAATATCGTTGCGGATCTGAGCATCTGTCATTTGTTGAATTGCAGTGTCATATTGTAGCGGACGATTTGTTATTGTGCCATTATCAGTAGCAGTAATTTGCTTTGCATAATACGTTACGGTGGCTATAGCACCTGTAGCTGGGTGAGTACCAGTCGCTTCTGTTCTGTCCGTATCAACAAATGTGCCGATTGCGGTACCAGAAAGTGCGTTTGCTGTATCAATATTAAGGTCAGCAGTATTAGAACCATTGCCTACTGCACCAGCAAATCCTACTGTGATCTTATTTGCAATATAATTTTTGACTTCCGTATTTGACATGGTCTGCAAACCCTGAAAGTTTGCGGAAGTAATCGGTGTAGCAGATGCTTTGAGCTTTAAAGGGTTCATTTTTTATAACCTTAATTTAGTCTAGTGCCGCTTGAATCAAATACCAACAGAGGTGTCAGTGAATACCAATCTGTAGCATCCTTAGCAACAAAAGTAGCAGATGATCCAGCAGCCACCGTTACAGCAACGTTAACCGTTCCGCCGTTAATCTTGTCTGATACGTTTGGATAAACTAGTAGATTTGTTGCAGTAGTATTAACAAGTGTATAGGTCAACGAGGCTTCGGCTGTTGGAAGTTTGACACCTGCTCCAGAACCTACTGTAGTGATAATATTATAAACATCCGAAAGTTCTGTTGCTCCAGACTGGTTTGTTCCTGCCGCAGAAACTGTAGCCGAGATGGAAGGCTTTAGATCACCCGTTAGAGTAAGATTACCAAACGTAGGATTGTCACCCGATTGATACTTGTCAGTATTAAGATTGTTGAAGTTATTATCAACTTCGGTATTTGTAAGTGGCGACCCCTTTACGGATCTAAGTGTAATTGTGGCCATATCTATCTACCTTGGTTCTGTAATATTTGCTGCAACAACAATTTGATATCTAGCATCTCTTGTTTCACACTATTTATATCATTTTCAAATTGTCGAAGCTGATTTGTTTGTTCTCTATCTTTGTTTTTTCTAGCTTTGTATGCTGATAATCCAGCAACATCGGTAGAAATAATGGCTTTTGAATGGCCATCTCTAACATATTTAGTTGTGTCGTCCAGATGATATCTTTGTCCCATGTTATACCTGTAGAGCTATTGCACGAAGTTCACGACATTTTGGAACAACACTGGTTTGATCTGAAAGAAGAACTACTTTAACTGCGAAAGTTTTGTAGCCCGTGTAAGTTACGCCGTCAGTGGTATATTCCAATACGCCATCACCATTCAATTCGGTCGATGGAATATCATATGTATACTCAATGAAACTGGATGAAGTGACAGTCGGCGGAGTAGTTGTTAATTCGATCCAATCTTTTTCTTCAAACGGTGCGGGATCACTTTGATGTAGGAATCTGCCATATACCTTTACGTCTGTTCCATTTGGAACATATTGACTTAGATATACTCTAAGGTCTTCTGCTTCCTGTCCGTCATCAAGAACAACTTGACGAGAAACATACTTGGACCGTGCTTCACCGATACCAATATCTTCGTCTGTCGCATCATTGTTAACGTCATTTGCGATTACAATCATAGAACATTTTCTAAGATCGATAACAGGCGAAACAGTAGACGTTTGTGATGACATACCAAGTTGAATTTTAAACGACTTGTCTCCATCGAGATCATTTTGCTCATTTGAATATGAGCGAATAGCAGCATCGATAGTCAACTCTGTGGTTTTATCTGGCACAAAATTCTCATACGATGTCGATGCTTCTGTTTCGGAACCAGTATTTGTCGTGGCAGAATATGAAAAAATAAGTTGACATGGAGTATGATCCATATATGCAAGATTGGCACCCAATGCATTCAACACTTTATCCTCAAGTTCTGCTATTAGAGCATGAGAAGTGCCGTTGCCTACTCGGTCATTGACAGTGAAGTCTCCGCTCTCGACATAAATCTTAGCAACGTTGTATAGAGTATCGTAAGTATGAGCAAAGCCGGAATTGAGAGTAACACCTATATTTGCATTCGATCCACCAGTCATAGTCAAAGTCGGATTGCTTGTGTATCCAGCGCCGGGATTTGTCACTGCCACATTAGTCACTGCGCCACCGGTAACAGTAACTGCAACCGTGGCATTGGTTGTTGCACCACCACCTGAAAGAGTGCGAGCAACAACCGTTGCAACCGTGTATGTCAGACCTGTTAGCGTGCCAGAAGTAGTTACGATTGCAACATCAGCTTGAGTTGTTAGCGTGAACCCAGTAACAGCGCCAACCGAACCTGTAACAGCAGAAACCTTATAGACAGTTCCTGTGGCATACCCAGATATTGTAGCAGTACCACCCAGAGTACCAGTGATAGTTATAAGATCACCAACAACAAGTTTCGAAGCACCGCAAGTAAACTGGCCTGCAGTTCCAGAAACAGCAACAGTAGCAACGAGGGCACTACCATAACCAGTACCTGCGTTGATTATATTAAACGAGAATCCATGAATTTTATCACCCGGAGAAAATTCAGAACTTGAGAAGGAATCAAATTTTGCATAATCGATATCATGTGTATTCAGTGTGGCCGTACCAGTTGTGCCGATTTCAAAGTTTGCTCTCTGCAAACTAAACTTAATATCTTCTGCTTGCCATGCAGTCCAAGTTCTGTTGTTCGCAGATGTGAATAAAACACCGACATTAGGCTGTTCTGAAATACGAGTTGTTGTGTTAAGTTGGTCTTCGCCCAATTCAGAAACCCAAATCTCGTAGTTAGGATCATTACCCGCTGGCAGAAGAACAAAGCAATATTCGGTATTGTTTTGTAGGAATACCGGTGATGGGAAAGTAAACTTGGTTGAAGTCGCGCCGTTTTCGGCATCGATGTTTACCTGACCGGGAGATAATGTCACTTCACCAAAAGGAATTACTCTATCACCAGGATAACCATTTACCACTTCTCGTAGTTGCAATGTGATAGGATTTGTAGTAGATTTTTTCTTAAAGTAAGTATCTATGGAAGTCACATAACATCCAAACGGCACTTCCGAAACCATAAACGTCTGCGCGATTGGATCGAGTCTAAACCTCATAAAGTCTGTTGGGAATATAAAGTCATCAAATACGACTTCTGCTATCGGAGGAACAGGAGGCGACGGTGGTTGAACAGGAGGCGCCGGGTCAGGAGCAGTTACCTGAGTAACATTCGTGACATTTGTGACATTATTAGTCACTTGTGTTACCTGAGTATTATTTACTTCCTGGGTTACCTGAGTAACTTCTGTAACATTTGTGGTATTATTAATTGTTGTAAATGTATTATTTACAACTGTTGTTTGAACAACACCAACTGCTCTTTCACCTAGACGATTTACCGTGGTATTGCTATCAGAAACCGATCTACTATCTGAGAGATTGACGGCTGCCACGTTGGCAACTCTTGTCGAGATTACAGTATCTTGAACACTTTGTGATAAACCATTTGCAGAGAATGTCATTGATGCAGAGGTAGTAATAAACTTGGCTCTATTTTTTGAATCGTCCACAAGTCTGAAGAGTTTTTCTCCTACGCGGAAAGTACCAGCAGGAATTCTGAATTGGCCGAAGCATTCACCCGACGCATTCGTGATCAGCGCCGCGCCATAATTGCCAGTTGCAAGCGATGAGTTTTGAACAGAATTTGCTGTACCACTAACAACCCCAGACAGTGGGCGACAATGAGCCTCAACAGTAGCACCGTCAAAGAATGGATATACACGAGTAAGCGGCTTCATTCTCGTTGCTTTAAACGTCACAATAATAGAACGCATAAACGGAATGATGGAAGTATTTGTTACTCTAGGACCAATTCTTTGAGTTTGTGTTTCCGGAGTTACCGTGAGTTGGACGCCCTGACGAGTTTGTCTTTGGTCTGTCGTAGTCGTTACAATAGCAATATCTTCTTGGAAAAGAGTATCGCCTCGTATTGCGGTGTTACCTGCTGCTGCCTGTGTATTTGTTGTAACTCTACCAGTTCCAGTATCTTGCCAATCTTCCCACTGGGTACCCCATGCATCCGCAAGAGTTTCCCATGCATCATAGTTGCCGTCAAAGTTTGCAGAAATGTCAGGAAGAGTTGCGGTATCTGTCCAGTTATCAACAGGAGGATCGAGGTCCATTTCACCGATATATGTGAATAATAGTTCACCGGTGCAATTACGGAACTTTGATGCTTGCATCTGACTCATCATCGTATATTCTTCATACGGCAGTGTCAGTAGATCGCCAGTTTTTGTAATGTTGGTGGAATTTGTTGAATCGTATTGTAAATCCACATTTTCCATGAAGAAGAACGGACGCATTTCTTTTGCGGCAGGATCGATAGCAATATGGTATTCATTACTTAAAACATTACCAACATTGTGCCCAGTAAAGGCATCTACAAGAATACCGTTCTTAAAGCGATCTAGGCCGTTGGTATCAGTAATACTCAAATCACTGGCAGATTTTTCTAGTAGATTTAGCGAAGTGTAGTATTCCAGTCGATTCAGTCGTTGTTCTAGCTGACCAATATCGCGCATTGTATAACGACGATTATCAATCGTCTTATACTTAACCCCATAATCCGGTCTACCCACAGACTTAGCAACGCTGGGTGCCAGCGAAGGATATGGAGGAATATCCACAATCGCAATAGACAACGTATTATCTGGTTCTACTGGTTCAAGTGGACTTAAAGAGGATACACCATATACAGAGGAGAATACACCCTCATCGTCCATAACAATTCTATCTTTACGTCCCAGATAATACTCAATGTCCGTAGTAAATTGTTCTGTTGGGAAAGGTGTTATAATAGCCGCGCCAGTAGGACCACTAGGTGAAGAACCTACTGCAGGATTAACTGTCGCTGAGCCAGGGCTTGTCGTGAATGTAATAGTATCATCCCAGCGAGGACGAAAATCTAGTGTGTCGCGAAGATCATATGTGACCCCGGAAGTTGTAGAGGTATAAATTGGAATTTGTTCTGTGCGAATTTTACCCGCTGGTGTCGTTTCGTCATCTACAGGATATGAATCAACGGTGTAGAAGTTGTATACAGTAGATGGAGAACCACCATGAGTAAAATAGTCAAATGTCACAACCAACTTTTTGTCTGTTAGCGTAAGACTTGCACCTGGTTTTTTAACAATTCTGGCGTTCGCATAGAAGCCGTCTCGTTGACCATTATCAAAGTTGAACAACGAAGTCACATCTGTTCCGCTTGCCTGGACAGTTGCCGCGAGATCATCGAACTCACCGATCTTGACCGTGCGAAGTTTGTAACCATCAGACGCGCCCAAATTATATGTACCCGTGGTGTTGCCACTATCTTCGGTATCCAGAACAACTACTGCGCTTTCTTTAAGTTCCTTAGTTACTTTGTTTGCGTTAGCAACTTGTACCTTACAGTGAATGCGAATGTTTGTAGCCGCGCTGATTGCTCCAGGGAAAGTTACTGTAATCTGTGTTCCAGTATTAGTTACAGTTACACTAGCAGTGGATTGTAGATTTAATACTGAACCGATTTCATATGCCACACTATTAATCGTGCAAGCAGCCTTGGTAGTAATGAGGATATTATCTAGAATTTCTGTGTTAGTCAGTGTTCCAACAGTAAACGGAAAACTCTCGGGTGAACTTACCGAGAATGTAATGGTGTTGCTGCCATCAATAGTGTCATCAAATTGTTTGCTATAAACAAAACTATTGTCAACAGAAACAGGATTTGTAGTCTTCAATGCTCTAGCAGGAAACTTGAAAAGAAGACTGTTAAATTTACCTTCGTAAATATACGCCTTACTATCCACGAGAACAACATTTGCATGACCATCGGCGGTTGTATCATAGTAAACACCCTTAACATCTTCGAAGTTATATGAAGATGTCATTTGAATGTCGTAGAGATACATGCGGAATTGCGTATTATATGCACCTGGTGTACCAGTCTCGTGAACGATATGACGAACTCTAGCTGTACCGATTTGTGATCCTGGTGCGCCTGTAGCAGATTGTGCGCCCCCCGTTGGAGAACCAGAAGTACCAATAGCATTCGCTGCGGTACCGCGAAGAGATACAGTATCCCCCGCTGCAATATCCCAGTTACCGCAGAAGTTGTCTACTAGAATATAGCTACCAAATGCAGTAGAAATAGGAACTTCATTTACAACCTTAGTTGTATTTCCTTTTGGAACAACTATATATTCTGTTTGTCTGGTTTCGTATGCATAACCGCGAACATATGCTTTACCTGCTTCGATACCAATTGCTAAAAGTGTCTCATCACCACCGGCTGCGGGGGTTGTCGCATTATATGGTATTAGACCGCTATTGGTTCCGGTGTCGAGGTGTTCCTTGATTAAAATAGGAAACGCTTTTACGGTATAGTTACCAGATTCATCGAAAGTGCGCTTTGCAAGATTGCGACCAAGGTCGGCATAAATGCGGTCTTCGCTCATAACATTTTGTAACTGACCAGCAACAACTGTTATATACTCAGAGAACTCGTCACCTGGCGTGGCATCAAGCGCATATTTAACCAGAGATGCGGTCGTCACATATCTGTCGGCACCTGGCGCGGCATAGTTGAATGTACCTTGTGCGGGATCCAAAAGATCGGGGTCAGTTTCATGTGTGACGATACTTTCTACAACCTCAAAACCAATTCTAAAATAGGGATCTGCATTATATTTTAGTAGTTCGAGAGTAGTTTTAGTAAAAGGAAGAAACTTACCATCTAGAAAAATAATACCATCATCTAGAGTTACAAATGACCCTCTACCATAATAATAATTGCCTTCCTCAAAAGAATCATCTACTACAAAAGTATCAGTAACTTGAGCGGCGGTTTCAGATTCTATTACACGGATTGTTTCACCGGGAGAAAAGTGAACTGCGTCTGTGGATCCATCACCCGTAAGATATCTTAAATAAAGTGTGTTAA
>Ga0209551_1000470_pt1 | contig 15201 bp, 12 predicted proteins | sample LauGreSuBDMM15SD_2_FD_187568 | JGI IMG/M metagenome (GOLD analysis project Ga0209551, IMG submission 187568) | Freshwater lake microbial communities from Lake Michigan, USA - Su13.BD.MM15.SD (SPAdes) (version 3) | ecosystem: Environmental > Aquatic > Freshwater > Lake | place: Lake Michigan, USA... | reverse complement strand
ATATTTATATTATTTTTTTTTCTAAAGTGTCCCAAAATGTCCCAAAATGTCCCAAAATGTCCCAAAAAAGTGTCCCAAAATGTCCCAAAATTTTTAGAGAGAGAGAGCCGTTTTTTTTCAAACATTTCATTCAGATATTTTTATAAAAATACTATGGTAGTGAAAAACTTTTTGTTTTCTGGCCCCCTCCTTGAAAAAAAAAATTCGGGGACCCCCATCGCCAGTTTTCCTAGAGTTTCCATTTTATCGTAACAATCTGGTTGTTCAATAGAATAATCTTACACCTAATTATGCTGTTGATAAAAAAATATATTTTTTTAATAGGAAAATCAAAGGGGATACCCTTGAATTTTCTGCGAAATACCCCTGTTTTTTGGAACGACGACGACCACCGTTTATCTTTTTCTGAAGAAACACTCTTGTATGGTCTGTATTTTATTTTGTTCGTTATATATTTTTGTCAAGAATTTTTCAAACAACAATGTTTTTACTTTCGTGGACGTATACTTTTCGCGTTTCTTCATAAACAGTTCCAAATCTCCTTCACATTCTTCAGACATCTTCTGAATGTCTCCGCGAAATGCTTTAATGGCAATCTTCTTGTTTTGCATTTCCCAGATTTGTTCAATCGCCAATCCAAACAGTTGTAATAACGGTTTCATCAACTGATTCGTAATATAATAAGTATAATCAATCTGTAATTTATTCTGTGTGATAAACTCGGGAGTCTCTATTTTTTCGCCCTGCAATTTTCCCTGTTTGTTGGTAATAAAGAGATATTTGATTCGGTCTCCTGGTTTCGGCTTGTTTCCGGGGTCTCGTTGTCCGATTCTATCCGCCAATACTCGGTGTGCTATTTGTTGCGGGTTCTTGTAATCACTTCGCAGTGATTTGGTAATCGCCAGCTTATCCATTCCGATATTTCCCTTGATGAGGTCTTCCAGACATTTGTTTAAAAACTGAATCGCAGGCTCAATATTGGTATTGTTCATTAGATTCTGTAAGACACCTCCATACACGTCTTTTACCAAGTCACAGTTATCACGTCGTTTCAAGACGAGACCCATATACTTTAGTTTTCCCTTGTTGGGGTCTTCTTCATATAACATTCCAACATATCTCTTTTTTGACAACAAGATAAATGGCATGAGTGTTTTTTCATATGCCAGAGACATCGGGGGTTTCAAGAAACTGGTACATAAATGGGCGACATCCTGGGCGATTTCAATCGTCATTTCCAAGGCGGGTTTTCCGCGTATTTTTTCACCGGTTTCCGGATTTTCTAGGTTGAATGTGAAGAATACAGAATCCGTGTTGTGTACGATTAGATTACCAATTCCAGCTGCAAAATGATGGTTTTCTGTAGTTAAGTCATACACATATCCACCTTTATAATCCTTGATTTCGTCCATACTCAGAATTTTATATGGATTTTTCTGTGTATAATAATCATCCGGAACTTTTTCCAAAAATATCATTCCTTCTACCTCACTAATTCGAAAGTTCATCATCAGAGTCGCCAAGGAAGCCAAATAGAGATGGTCGTCGGAAATATATCTATCACATACACAATTTTCTGTAATTCTAGATGCAGGAAGTCCATGATGTAAAAGTGTAGTAGAACCAACAGAACAGTTTTTGGGAGAAATTTCGTGTCCATCTTTATTGAGTAAAGAGTGGTCATCCGTTACATCCACCAACCCTAATCCAGTAATGACACGAAACATTTTCTTTGTAGGATGTAATGCATGTCTTATAACACGATAGAGAGGGGTCCAACCAGATTCTGTCCAGGATTCAATACCATTCAGTTCGCAAAATTCTTTTGTTTGTTTACCAGGTTCCGGACATGGTCGCCAATTACCCCCTCCGTATTTTTCTGCAAGAGAATCGATGGTACATATAACTGCAGCACCTTTATTGATTCTGACCTTTACAGGTGTGTAATTTGCAACACTGTCCCCATACACATATTCGGCGCGGCATCTTACAGGACCATGCACAGCAGTATCATACACCATATCTCCATAGACTTCTTCTATCATTCGTTTCGCGTAAGTAATCATGGTTCGTCCAGTTGCAGTGGTCGATGCAGCTACATCTTGTTCATAAAACGTGGATGTTCTTGCACCACATTGTCCATATAAAGAGTTTGCAGTTACCTTGTATCCGTTCTGACGTTTGTCCAATATATTTCGCATAAATGCATCCGGTTCTGTTTTGATTTTTTTCCTGGTATCTGCACGGGCTTTCAAGAGTTCTTCCAAAATACTGGGCATAATCGATTTTTGTCCGCCGGGCAATTGAGCCCAACGACAGATTTTCTTACCAACCTTGGTTTTCACCTTTTTTGCCATTGGTTTTCCAGCCGGACGCAAATATTTGTATGTATCAAACTCAATATTAATGTATTCGTATCCCGGCAAATTGTCATACACATAATTTCCTTTGGCATCTTTTTCACCTGTATCGCTTCCTTTTATAAGATGTCCATTTAAGTCGTATTCTTTTGACCATACTTTGCTGTCATGTGAATAATTCTGCGAAATCATACTGGAAGGATAAAGGGAAGAATAATCTACACAGGCAACGGGGTTGTCAATATACATGGAACATTTCGGCGGCAATACAATCGCACCTTCATAACCGTCTTCGCTATAGGTTTTTTCCAAATCAGGCATCAATGTGTTTTTCTCTCTGCATTTTTTGGCAACATAACTGGTGAGTTTGATTCCCTGACCACGGAAGATGAGGAAACTAATCGGAACACTACAAATACGAGACATTTCAATATATCCTGTAATCACATCGATTTTGCTCATCAGATGATGAACCAGGTTACAATCTTGAATACAGTATTTCGCGACAATAGCTCGGTCGGAGGAAGTTCCATTGGATAATCGGAATATATCCTGTGGGGTGACATCATCTTTGGACATTGCCCATTCAATATTCGCGGATTTATCAAACATATGATTTCCTTGGATACTGATAATATTATAGGTGTTTGTAGTTTCCACGCCGCTTTTGTTGGTTTCAATTACAGATACATTGTAATCGATTTTCAATACAGGGAATTTTTGACCGTTGTTGTAATAATCTGAAGAGAACCCGTTGATTTTGATGTGTATGAAATCGCCCACATTGAGCCCCGCGAGATTTTTACTATATAACTGTGTGACCTCGCCACTGCCGCTGCCGCTGCTGCCGCTGCTGCCGCCACTACCGTGGTCCTCGACCACTACCGTTTTCAAAATTTTATCACAAATGAATTCACCAGCCACATCATCCAGTTTGTATGAAGACAAATTGAAATCACGACGGAAATAGGTATACATATCAATCTGTAGGCGTCCGACCATTTTCGGATATCTCAAATCGTATTCGCCGCTTGCAATCTGAATGGTTGTGCTGTCCAAGCTTGGTGGGTCATCTTCATTTTTCCCTTCCCACATTTCCTTTTTCCGAGACAATTCCAAGAAGGGCACACAGCACTCATTTTCAATGGCGCGTTGATACATGAATTCATAATCAAAACCAAAGATATTGTATCCGATGATGATATCTGGGTTCTCGCGTTGAATGAGTTCGGTCCAATTTGTCAAAAGTTCCTGTTCAGTGGGTGCGGTTTGCACTTCTATTCCAGGGATATTATCACAAGAACCCAACACAAGACAGTGATTCAAATAAGGTTCTGTTTGACCATATTTCAAGAAAGTTGAACCTATGAAAGTTACTTTGTCACCTTCTATTTTCGGAAATCCTGCGCGTTTGAAAACAACGTTGATTTGTTGTATTTTTGTATCACGGGTTTCGTCGCTTAATAAAATATCAATGACTGTGTGATTGCCTGGTTTACCGGTGTTACGGTCACTATTGTTAGCAACCATTTTACTGGGGGGTCCTTTTTTTGCAGCTGCAGCAACCGGCTGGTCATCTGAATCGTCAACGTCGTCAGCGTCGGCTCCACATCCGTCTTCATCCTCGCAATCGTCGTCGGCATCGCCTTCGGCGGCACCACCACCAGAATAAGTGTTCTGTTTGAGTTTCTCAAAGATTTCTTCGATGGTAGTATCCTCGTCTTCTCCGCCACTATTTTTTGCAGTAAGGTCTATTTTCACTGAGAAGAAATTTTCCAACAGAGATTTCACTTGTTCTTTCGTAGGAGATTTTTTCGGATAAATGGTGTCTACGTCTTCAAACGAATCGAATCCAAATGCAGTCATAATAATTCGTGTAAGTAGTTGCATAATACGAGAGGGATTCGTTTTTATGCTTCCATTGGTTGCCACTAATTGATTTTGAAAAACATCGACAATATTGCTGGAAAGTCGTTTGTATGTTTTTTTAGGAAGAGGAAAATCACCATGAGAAGAACTGGCTTCAATATCAAAACTACATATTTTGTAGGGTGCGAGATTTTCTTTGTCTGCAGCAGGTCTCACGTATTTTTTTGAACACAACCACTCATATTTGCAGGTAGTTGTTTTTTCGTCGGGCGTCTCACAGTGATTGGTATGGACAAATACCCAACCAGATGGACTGATGTTTAGAATATGAAAGTAACGGAGGAGAGGCGGAATGTTGCTTTCATATAGATGTAATTTAGTGTTTTTAAAAATAAAGGGTTTTGAGTTTCGTTTGTTGGTTTCCGAATTGTATTCATACCATAGATTTTTTGTTTTGTTAAAAGCAGCCATGTTTTTGAATTGAATCATGGCGAACCGGGATTTTTTGCCGCCAGTGAATCCGTAGAGTTTGTTATAATCCACGATTTTGATAGAAAGGATGGACGTCTTAAAGTAACCGACCTTTACTTTGATGTGTTCCAAGAGTTCCTCTGCATCATGCTGTTCCCATGAATTCGCAACTTGAATGTAGAAGAAAGGATGGAAATCAGTAATGGTAATGGAACAAGTGTCCCCCGTTTCATTTAATCCAAACATTTGAATATGAAATTGATTCACCTGTTTTTTCGTGTCTGTGCTACTAACAGATGAATTCTCATCGCGATTGGGGGAAAAGTCCAATGTTTGAAAATCAATGAGCTTGAAGTCCTTGCCAACAGGGCGACCTTTGGGTTTCATCGTAGGTTTGAGGTTGTTTGCTTGGGATTGGTTCATTATACAATACAGTAATTATTTATGAATATATCCTTTTCATAATCCATCTTTTTTTATTCAATTTTCTATTATTTACACATCCGATACAAAAATATATCACGTAAATTATATATCAAACATATATACAAAATGAATATGTTGATTATAATTTTAGCAATTATTATTGTTTTAATGGCTTACTACATGTATACTGTATTTACCGCAGTTCCAACAGTTGCCAAAAATGTAGATTTAACACAAGCAGTTGCATCCATTAAACCCAGCACTATTAAAGATCCATACAGTCCAAATTATACAGTGGGTGTATGGGTATATGTACATAATTACAATGAACAGATTGACCGATTCCTTATGTATGGTGATAAAAACTACCTAGGTAAAAACAGTTTATTTAGTTTAAGAATGGACCCGGTGTATGCAAGAATGTATTGTGATGTTTTAGTGAGATCTGCGACTGGTGGACACAAAGTTCAAAGTGTTCCATTGACACCTGAAAATGATACGTTTCCTATTCAAAAGTGGGTATATGTAGTGGTGTCTGTTTCCAAATTCATCGAGTGTTATTTAAATGGGCAATTTATATCTGCTACACAAGTATCAGATGCAGGGGTCTTCATACCACAATCTATACCAGTAGACATAGAGTCCGGTGCAACTTTTAGTTTTGGATGTAAGGGAACTACTACTGATAACGGAGTTCTTCGTGCAAATGGGGCATCGGTAATGCTTACGGGTCTTTCCAGATGGAATGAACCAATGAGTGCTGGAGACGTATATAACAATTATAGAAAAGGAAACGGATATGAAAATGGTTCATTAGGTGCATATAGTATGGATGTGAATATCTCACAGAATTCAAATAATTACAAATTCAAAATATTTTAGAGAGAACATCTGCTGATGAATCTCACGATAAACTCGATAGATAAATATATATTTTATTATATATATTTATATGAGTGATTCAGATAACACAACCAATAAAGATACCATTCCAATGACTACGAATGCCATCAATAAATCTATGGAAGAATTTACATCACCTAGTGCAGTAAATACAACAAACGAAGGGTTTTTGAATTCCAATGGAGTAATTGCCAAGGTCGTATTTCTTATCATGGTTGCGATTGTATTTATTGTTTTATTTGTAATCAGCATACGGTTGATTGGATACTTTTTATCGCCCAATCCAAACCCAATTATAATTGATGGACAAATTACTGGAAACCGGTCAAAAACAATCTCACAAAATCCAACAAATTCTTTAGCTCAAATATTACGTTCCAATAACGAAGCCAGTGGTATAGAATTCACATGGACAGTTTGGTTATATTATGCTGGAAGTATTGGAGATACAAAATACAGTCCTGTATTTGTAAAGGGTGATTGTAGTGCTCCATCTGCATCCGAATTTTGTTCTATTAATAATGGTCCCGGTGTTTATTTTGGAAAACACGGTCAGGGGTCAAACATCCTGTATATTTTGATGGATTCCGTAAATACCGCTGCAGTTCCTACTAAGACCATTGATACAATCGATATAAATGCTCTTCCTGCAAATATTATAGTGGTGCCCAATATACCGACCAACAATTATTTCCATTTAGCCATTCGTTGTAGAAATAGTTATATTGATGTGTATATCAACGGAACAGTCGTCAAGAGTCAAAATTTAATGAATGTTCCCAAACAAAATTATTATGATTTGGTTGTATGTCCAACGACGGGTTTCAGTGGATATTTATCACAATTACAATACTTTAGCAAAGCATTATCTGTGGTTGAAATTAATTCGATTGTTCAGAAAGGACCCAATTTAAAAGACGCCAACCAATTGAATTTGGGAACCAGCATGCCATCGAATATATCTACCTCATGGTATAATAGTTTTTTGAAATAGACAAAACATAGATTTATTCTGTAGGACAATTCTATTACAGGATAAATTATAAATTAGTAGTGCGATGCAATCGCACTTGAAGTATATATATTATGTATAATAATGTCGATTACAACTAAAAACGACGTATGTAATGATATTGCATATTTAAATTCGATTGACCAAAAACAACGATTTCAGTTATTGAATATACCACCTGTAAGATACGATAACTTTGCAACCAATCCGTATATAAAACGAAATCCACTAACTGGACTCGTTTTTACCAAACCAGATTTAGATATGCGCCGAAAAGTCGAAATACTGAAATATGATTCAAACAGAATGAGTACGCAAACAAATAGTCTCACAAAAACCGGTAGATATGTGCAAGCTGTGAATGGCAGTATACAACGACGGTCCTATTCCCAAATATATTTACAACAAAATTTAGACACAAGTGGTGTGTTAAAACCGTGTCCGCCAACCCAAACACCGTCTTCTTCGTGTGATGTGCCCGGTCCCACCATTTTTCTGTATGAAGATGATAATGTCCCCTTGTATAATTATGGAACAAATGCAGCGGATGCATATGGGATTCAAAACCAGGCAACCAATCCTTATCCATTTTATTGGAATTACATCGGATATTCCAATGTGGCAAATCTATATAATAGTGCTACTGCAAATTATTCTACGTTTACTACCATTTATGTAGTATATACAGACACCCCAAGTTACACATTTTCTATTCAAACCCCTATTTCTCTACGTATTACTGGACAATTACAAAACAATGTTATGCAAACGTATTCCGATGTAAGTGCCATTCAGATATACATCAATAGTATTTCCATCAATGTAAAATACAGTTATACCAATGTCACATTGTCTCCTGTCCCCGTAGTAATTTATGAACATGGAAAAACAGGTGTTCCTATTAATATGGGGGTCAATGTGACAAATATGTCGAGAACCTTTTCCGCGAATGTCTATTTAGGTGTCCTACAGATAAATAATATACAATTGCCGACACAACGTGGATATATTTACGATATTCAGGCAACGGTGAATTACCAGTTATTATATCCGTCGAATAATTATGCAAGTTATTGTGACCCACCCACAATAACCTCTTATTTTGATGTTTCTTTGAACCAAGTGTATCCACTGGTGCGTACAAATTGCACGGTTCAAGGTGCAACCGTCATTCCGGTGTCTTCTTTTCCATCATTGTCGATTAGTGGTATTCCGAATGCGGTGTAGTCGTGCAAACAATCACTACAAAACTTGATGTGTTCCAGTAAGGCATTTATCCAACAGGTATAATATTCGCGGTGTTTTCCATTCAATATCATTTTCCCAGGTATTTATGTCGAATTGGTATTCATCCATACGATTAATAATGGTGTTTGTAATATATTCATAAACATTGCAGAAGTTCTCGAGATGTTCGATGGACGTGCAAGAAGAAACATTTCGCCAGTGGTAAAAGAAATCGTCCAACAAAAATTCTGGATGTTTTATGTAGGCGGGATATTCCGACATAGATTTTTTTGTAAGACAACAGAACAATTGATATATTTGTTTTATTTTTTCAATGATTTGTAGGTATCGGGCACGTTGTTCTTTATTGATAATCGAAAATAAATAGGTTTTGAGTTCCTTGTTCTCACAATATTCAATATTGGTGAATGCCGTTTTTTTCAGCCAGACCAAATCTTTCAAAAATCCTTCTGGGTCCACTTTTTGGATGTTATCAAACTCTGTTTTTTCTTTTTTATAGCGTGAGTAATTCGTTTCTACTCGTTTTTTTTCCAACAAAATGTCTTTTTTTGACATGGTAATCGCCGCATAATTACGAATGAGTTCTTTGATTAATAGAGCATGTGCGTTGGGATAATTCGATGCTGTATTTAATTCTTTCATTAGCAGTCCTTCTTGTTGTGGAGAGAGTTCCTCTTCAATATAGGAACCACCGCGAACGTTTTGGTATCCAACCATAACCATATACTGTTTGACATGGTTATCTAAATCAAACATTCCGGTTGATTTTATTCTTTTCAGCACTTTTATAGGACGATATTTTTGTAGAAAGTCATACTGAATTTCAGCGGACAACATGGTTTCTGCATCGGTTTTGTCTGATTCTCCGGAATAGAGAAAATATCGCGATTTTTCCAATTGAAATACATAAATGGTTTTGGATATGGTCATAATAAATAAGTAGTCTGATTATTTATTATTTAGTTTATTATTTTCTATATTGTTTGATGTGTTTGATTGTTCTGTTCTCTTTCGGTTCTCTTATGTTTTCGAAAAAGTTGGATTCAAACACATTTGTTGGTTAGGAAATACTTGACCAGACAAACATTTGTCTTGTTCAGAAACGGCAATGCATCCACGAGTCCCCTTGTATTCTCCTACGAGACACCAGTTTTGTTTAGAAGCAGGTGTTTGAATTGGGTTGGTAGTAGAGTTGGGTTCAGGTGTTAAAGGTGCAACCAGTGGAGGTTGATTAATGGATTTATCTAAATTAACATCTTTTCCACTGGCTTTTAATAATAAATCTTCAACCGATTGAACCGTATCATTTAAAATATCAATACCTGTTTTTAAGGCATCCGCAGATATATCAGCAGATTGTCCGAGAAGAGTGCCGGAGGTGTATCCTAAATCCGATAATGTTTTCGAAACTAAAGGGTTAAATATGTCGATTAATTTTTGTATTACATTGCCAAGAATAATAAACACATTTATTCCTAAAAGTGATAAAACGAGAACAACCACCAATACAGTAATGATAATATTTTTTGTAGGGGAAGCATCAGAAGGAGAACTTATTATATTGGGTTGAGGTGCTTGCAATGGTTGTTCCATGACTATAATATACGTATATATATCATCGAAGATAAAATCAAGGCATCCGGGTGGCGCTGGTCTTTCTTTCGTTCAAGATTTCGATTCTTTTTGTAAATGTATAATAAATGGGGTTTTTCAATATACTCGAAACGTTCTTTTTTATAAGTTTAGCCATAACGTTTGTTTTGATTATTATGTTAGTATATCATTTTAAGGCGCGTTTAACAAATGTAGAAAACAAATATGATACAATGTTTGGTATTATGCACAATATGGTTGGAGAACTAAAAGGTATAAAAAAGGACCTTGCCATGAGTTTATGCGGAGCCACTCTTTCTGCCGGAGCACCTTTTATGTGTATGAGACAACAACCATTTGCCAATGATGCAACTGCTGCCGCAGCTGACAGCAACAGCGAGGACGACGGCGATGTAGACGAAGATGACAATGTAAGTGAAAATTCAGAAGAAATCGCTCCATCTATGCCTGAAAACTATACTTCACCCTACAGTGTAGTCAATGGATATGACCAATCGTTTATAAAAATTATTGTGTCAGATAATGAGGAATTGCCACCATTAGAATCCGATGCGATTGAGGTATTGAATGAGTCTGAAAATTTCGAAGACGAGAACCTTGAAGACATATCATTCGAAATCGAATCAACCCAAGACAACCAACCCCAAACAAAAGTGATTACACTTGAACTGTCTGATAATTTAGAAGAAATGCAAATGGAACCTCATGAAGAAAACGCCACATCTCTTGCACATGCACATGCACATGCACCTACACATATTGTAATTAATAAAATCGATGAATCTGCTGATGCGGAGAATGAGTTGCCGGATTTAGTCAAAAAACACGACATTGTTGATTATAAGAAGATGGATGTTTCTTATTTGAGAACATTGGTCATTACACGAGGTTTAGCAACAGACACGAAGAAATTAAAGAAATTAGAATTGATATCCTTGTTAGAAGAATCCGATGCATAAAGGGATGGGCGATGAAATGAAAATAAATCTGTAAGGATATATATACATATACAATGTTTGAATATAGCACCAATTATACAGAAGCCTATCCAACAGAAAAAGAAACTTTATTACCACCACCTACAAAACTCGGATATCATTCCAACAATAAATATGCAGGATTTCCACCATTAATGTCAGATGGGCGAACCATCACTGCATCTTGGCAGCCAGAAGCCCTTGTGAACGAAGAATTAATTAAAACTGTTGGAATTCAAACAAATTGGCAGTATCGTCAATATTTGACAAAAAACGCCAAAGAAATCATGAAATACAATTATGTGGAGACATCAACGGATTCAGCTTATCTATATAGATATGACGATTTAGATTCCGGTTTTTCTACACCTCATATATACAGAGACATTCATGATAAATCGCAACCTGTTGGATTTCAACCCAGTGATTTAAAAACACTGTATCTGACACGAGAACAATTGCATTCTCGTATGATTGCTCCTGAGCTCACATTGAGAGGTGGTGACTCCAAATAAAAAGATTCGTCCAAAATCTAAAAACCATACAAAAATCAAAAAATTGATATTCTTTTTCTTCAATTGATTTATTTTACAAACTAAAACAAATCAATAACAACTAAAATCTAACAGAATAATAAAATGCTAAGAAACACCGCACAACCGATTCCTATTTACAATCCGATGAATAATTCATCCGCTGAGCGTCAACCGATTCCTAACCAAAGAAAGTGTTCGATGTGTAAAAAAACCGGTCATAACATTAAACACTGTAATGATACGGCTTCTAAAAATCGTTTGAACGAAATCGAAACACGATTCATCAATGCAACGAGATATCGTTTATCTAGTGGTTCCGCCACGGAGGGTGGAGTTGAATACAACAATCTTGTGAATGAATTGAAAGACACTGTTCCCAAGAATCTAATGAAATTTGCTGTCATTAAATTCGGTGGATATTCGACTACATTAACCACCAAATTCAAACTGTTTGGAATGTTCATCTTTCAAATGATTCGACGTTTCATAAATCACGAATATGAATTTATGGAGACCATATCTCGTGCTAAAACTCAGTTGTTAAATGCTGAACGTTGTTTCTGGTTGTGGATATCTTCTGGTAATTCAATCGAAACTTCTCTACGGATGTATAATAATAGAGTGAGTGAAATTATGATGGAACGAGATGAAGGTCTAAGAAATTCAGCACAAGCTCAGGAGATGGCTTTATTTCCTATCAAAATAAATCTTGTTACGGATTTGACTGAATCAATGGATATCGAGGATGGTTCAGATACCTGGAAACAATCTTCCGTTGATATCATTCCCACATTTGATTGTGATATTTGTTTCGACAATAAACCAGCAGACATCAAGGTTACATTTGATTGTGGTCATTCATTTTGTGGGGTATGTGTGCAAACTACCTTTGAAATTTGCAAAACATCCTCAAAGAACCCCACTTGTGCAATGTGCCGAAACGAATACACTACTGTATGTGTTACTTCAGAGGTTATTTTATCAGAATTACAAAGATTCTGTAAATGAACGATGCCTTAGAAAAACTAAAAAAAATCCATAAAAAATAAAAAAGAGAGGGGATTATCCCTAACCTCTTTTTTATTTGAAGAGTATCCTAATAAATATCCACGCCGATGTCTTCAATATTACGCGATTGTTTCGTGTCAGTGACTATCATTTTATCTATTTCTATTTTTCTGGAGTGGTCTATAATAATATCCACCAGTTCATTGTAATGAACAAATAGTTTTTGTTTGCTTGTAGCATCCATTTCATCTTGAGATAATTTCTGTATGACTTTTTTCAAATATTTGATTGCATTGATAACAATTTTCGTTTTATGAAACACATTTTGTTCAACAGGTGTAGATTCGATTTCTTCATCTTCCGTTCTCATTTGTTGTTTCTTATTGTTCTTTTTTTCCATAACAAATCGGTTCAAACAAATTATAATGAATAGTAAGACATTGTTTTTATCTTGTTTTACAGTGAGTGAATTGTCGAATTTCTAATACCCGGTGTCAAAATTTTCGTAAAAAACGAATTACATGTATATAATAAATACAACTCATTTCAATAAATACATGGACTTTGTGTATTATAATCCAATTAGTGATAATATACAAAAACAACAAACACATGAATTCAGAATACAGCATATTACAAAAAAATATAAAAAGGAAAAATACACGCAAAATTCACTGTATGATATATATGCCAATCGGTTTCATAGAGAAATTCTTCCAAAAAAACTCGCAGCATCCTCGATTTATACAGAAACCTTTCAAATAAAAAGAACTTTGCGAAGACACCGTTTATTTATGGAAACCGAATATTTGGAAAATTATTATGAAGATATTAGCATGTTTATCTCACCGGATAAAACGACTACTATTGAGGCAACACAACGAAAAAATAACATACCATCTGAAAAAGAAAATTCAGAGTGTCAACCATTACAACGTATGCCGATTTTTGCCTTTTGTAGAAATATATTACCATCCAAGAGTGACCCACCACCAAAAGAGTCGTCATCGCCGGTTCTTCCTGAAAAAATAATAATGGTGTTTCCAGCAGAATATCCAAAAGCCCCTTTTTATTTATATATTAACGATGTACTTTATACAAAGAAAATACACTGTTGTCATTTAGAACGGGTAAAACAGAGTGTTGGAAAATATATGAAATCCTACCGTCCTTTTGTGAATTGTATTTCTTGTGCATGCACATTACATAAAACAAATTGGCGACCCAATACTTATTTATCCGATATATTAAATGAATATGCTATCATACAACAAGTAAAAGAAATTGTCAAATATGATATTCTGTTAGGAGAACTGATGAACGTCAAACAGTTGGATTATTCGATTGTTGTGTGGATTATGGAATATTTGTATACACCGGATGCAATCATACGGAAATGAATGAAAATAATACCAAACATGTGTTTTGTATTATTTGTTGTTTTTCTGGTCTGGTCTGGTCTGGTCTGGTCCACTTAAAATTCAGGCTCATGTTTTTTAAATAAACACCCCTGGACTGGTAAATTCGCAATATTACGAATAAACGTGGGGTCTTGATGGTCAATGGTATCCAGCCATATTTTTATAATACAGAAATTTTTCTTCGGGGAAATTGTAATCCCATTAATATGTTTATAGTATTTTGAAGTGGTAGTAAGTGTTTCTCCGCAACATAACATAAATAGATTTCGCCAGATTTCGGGAACCAATTTATTAGTAACTCTGTAAGAAAAACATCCACCACCACGATTTTTTGGGTCCTCCCACATAGGAGTAATAGTGGTTCGCATTAAAAAAAGCATACATGATTTAATTACTTCTTCAGGTATGAGTTCGTTCAATGCGATGACTTCTTCGGCTGATTGAATATCCCCAAATATGGTAGTATAACTCGTTAAATCCCAATTCTTGTCGTCTGGTAAATGGTAATATAAATTCCATTTATCATTCAATGCATATTTGGGAGACGGAATACTCAGTGTATTCATTTTAATAGCCTATAAATTATATCTAATAAAAAACCTTTATATTGTTTTTACTATTGTATTGTTCCACGGTGTTTCTCCGATTGTTTTATTCTATGAGAGTGCCATCGATACATACATATTCGGGGGATTTTTCATCAAAAAAATTATCGGAATCTTCATTGCTGGTATCTATGTCTCCATCGTTAGCTGTGTCATCCTTGCTTATACATTTATTATATTGTTCTAATTCTAATCCTTGTAAGACATAACCTGTTTCAGTTAATTCAATATATCTATCCATACCAAAATCATAAATATTAATATCCTTGTCAATGATTCGAATGATATAACGGTCATCATAATAATACATACTGGATTGATATTCTAACATACGAAGAACAAAAGAAGGTGTAAAGAGAACATTTCCAGAAATTAACCATTGTTTGCTGAGTGTAAAATCAATCGGCTTATCCATTTCAGGATGTATGTATTCAATGGTCAAAAAAGATGCCTTGGATTTTTTTAATTCCGCATCCGCGTCAGCGTCAGCGTCAGCGTCAGCATCTGTTGATGCATCCGTCTGTAACGGTGTAAAACGAACTATATAACACGAATCATTCTCATCAAAAGGGGATTGTGTTTTCTGAATGAAAATCGGTTGAATCATAGTAATGCATTCCATAAAGAATTCATCGTTTTTTGTAGGAGCAGACAACACAACCACTTCATGCTGAGCATACAATATTGTCATAAAATGGTCGACAATATTAAATATCCAGTTAATCAAACAAATATCCTTGTTATATACTTC
>Ga0209551_1000462_pt1 | contig 15277 bp, 14 predicted proteins | sample LauGreSuBDMM15SD_2_FD_187568 | JGI IMG/M metagenome (GOLD analysis project Ga0209551, IMG submission 187568) | Freshwater lake microbial communities from Lake Michigan, USA - Su13.BD.MM15.SD (SPAdes) (version 3) | ecosystem: Environmental > Aquatic > Freshwater > Lake | place: Lake Michigan, USA... | reverse complement strand
ACAAAAGCGTTGGGCACTTGCCGCTCAAAGTGATAAAACGGTTTTGATTCGTACACCAGAAGAAGTGACAAATCCAACTTCTAGACCATCATCAAAATCAACGCTAAATTGGCATTTTAAAATCAAGAATTCAAGAGATGTTGCGTGGGCATCTTCTGCTGCATTTATTATTGATGCCGCAAAAATCAATTTGCCAAGTGGGAAAAAATCTATTGCAATTTCTGCCTATCCAATAGAAAGTATGGGACAAGATGCTTGGAGCCGATCTTCAGAGTATACCAAAACATCAATCGAAAATTATTCTAAACGATGGTTTGAATATCCTTATCCTGCCGCTATCAATGTTGCCGGAAATGAAGGAGGAATGGAATATCCTGGAATTGTTTTTTGTGGATTTCAAGACAAAGGGGCAGATTTATGGGGAGTTACAGATCACGAATTTGGTCATGGTTGGTTCCCAATGATTGTAGGATCAAATGAAAGACTTTTTGCATGGATGGACGAAGGTTTTAATACTTTCATTAATTCTTTGAGCTCAGTTGACTTTAACAATGGCGAATATAAAACGCCCGCTAACGATATGCACCAAATTTCAGAGGTTTTAACCGGTCCAGATTTAGAACCTATAATGACAGTTCCTGACGGGTTGAAAGAAAAAAATCTTGGGATTTTGGCTTATGAAAAACCTTCTGTTGGATTGATAATGTTGCGTGAACAAGTGTTGGGTAAAGAACGTTTTGATCGTGCTTTTCGAACTTACACAGAACGTTGGGCATTTAAACATCCGCAACCTGATGATTTTTTCAGGACTATGGAAAATGTTGGAGGAGAAAGTTTAAATTGGTTTTGGAGAGCTTGGTTTGTTAATAATTGGAAACTAGATCAAGCCATTTCAAAAATTAAATACATTAAAAATGATCCTAAATTAGGCACCATAATTTCAATCGAAAATCTAGAAAAAATGGCAATGCCAATTACCTTAGAAGTTAAAACAAAAAGTGGAAAATCGAGTAGAATTCAACTGCCAGTAGAAATTTGGCAACGCAACAGCGATTGGTCGTTCAAAAATAGTTCAACTGAAGAAATAGAATCTATCACAATTGATCCAGACCATGTTTTACCTGACATGAATGAAGAAAACAACGTTTGGAAAGCTGGAACAAGTATAGTTGAAGAAGATGTTATTTTAGATGGATTTTTAGGTACTTTCTCAAGTAAGTTAATTCCAATTAAAATAACTTTTACAGAAGAAAATGGTGTTTTGCTCGGACAAGCAACTGGTCAACAAAAATTTCCGTTAGTGAATTCAGGAAAAAACAAGTTTGCTATTGATGGCGCTCCCATTGAAATTACATTTAATGATGATAAATCTGAATTTACCTTCACACAAGCGGGAAAAAGTTTTCTTTTTTCGAGAGAAAAATAAAAAATTCAGCTTAGTTTAAATTTTAAAAAGCCACTTAGTTTCGCAATTAAGTGGCTTTTTTTATACTGTAAATTTTATTTGGCTTTAGGTTTAGACAATTTCTCTTGCCAAAAAGCTGCAACTTCAGAATAATCAATAGGAATTGCAGAATCTTGTTTTACTAAAAGACCATTTTGAAAAGCACGCACCAAAATTGTTTCGATTAAGTAATCCTCATTGACTTCAAGTGGTTCATATTTTGTTTTTAGGTTGATATCAAACAATTTGGCTGTGTTATTAGACCAAAAAGCTTTCCAACCGCTTTTTAAGTTTTTTATTAAATCAAAAGTGGTACTTCCTGTTTGACGGTGGATAAGTTTTACTAAAATTTGACCATCTTTTCGAGATAAGTTTTTGAGTTGTTTTTCAAATTCGTTGGTCATATAATTCTCGATTATTTTAAAATATTTTTTCCTTTCGCTATTGGTATTTAATGTAGTAAGTCCTTTGTTCAATAAAACCAATCGCTCCGCTCCTGTTTTTGCATAAGGATAGACTTTATATACCCGTCTTTGAAGAATCTGAAATCGTTTTATCGCTTCCGCATCGACTTTGTTTTGGGTTCTATCTATAAGAATTTCGTCTAATTGAATTGCTTTTGACAAAGTAGAATCAATTGGCTCATTAAGATAAGCATCTTTTTTGTCCTCTTGCGCTTGAGCAAGATTGGCGGTGATGATTAAAAACAAATAACTAAAAAAAAATTGTCGGTAGTTCATTTATATAATTTTTAGGTAAAATTATAGAATATATATGCAAGTGTGATGCCAAATTTATAATTTAGCAAAAAAATATTTTTATGAGCAATAATTCAATATTAAATGAAAATTCAATTTCATTTTTAACAACTTATTTAAACAACGCTTCTCCTACTGGATTTGAATCCAAAGGTCAAGAATTGTGGATGGAATACCTGAAACCTTACGTTGATACTTTTATCACAGACACATACGGAACGGCCGTAGGCGTTATTAATCCAGATGCGCCTTACAAAGTTGTAATTGAGGGTCATGCAGATGAAATTTCGTGGTATGTGAATTATATTACCGATGACGGATTGATTTATGTCATTAGAAATGGAGGTTCAGATCATCAAATTGCACCTTCAAAAAGAGTCAATATTCACACAAAAAATGGAATTGTAAAAGGTGTTTTTGGTTGGCCAGCTATTCATACAAGAAACAGAGACAAAGAAGAAAATCCGAAACTAGACAATATTTTTATCGATTTAGGTTGCGAAACCAAAGCTGAAGTAGAAAAAATGGGTGTTCATGTGGGGTGTGTGATTACCTATCCTGATGAATTTTTGATTTTAAATGAGAATAAATTCGTGTGCCGAGCAATAGACAATAGAATGGGCGGTTTTATCATTGCCGAAGTTGCTCGATTGTTATTTGAAAATAAAATCAAATTACCTTTTGGACTTTATATAACCAATTCGGTTCAAGAAGAAGTTGGTCTTCGTGGTGCAGAAATGATTACCAAAACCATCAAGCCAAACGTTGCAATTGTAACAGATGTTTGCCACGATACAACAACACCAATGATCAATAAAAAGATTGAAGGTGAAATTAAAATGGGAAAGGGTCCGGTAATTACTTATGCTCCAGCCGTTCAAAACAACTTAAGAGAATTGATTCTTGACTGTGCCGAAGCTAATAAAATTCCTTTTCAAAGGTTGGCATCATCAAGGGTTACAGGTACAGATACCGATGCTTTTGCTTACAGCAACGGCGGTGTTGCATCAGCTTTAATTTCTTTGCCACTGCGCTATATGCATACTACCGTTGAAATGGTTCACAGAGAAGATGTTGAAAATGTTATCAAACTAATTTATGAAAGTCTATTGAAAATTGAGAACAACGAGAGTTTTTCCTATTTTAAAAAATAAAACAAAAAAGGCGATTTTTATTTAAAATCGCCTTCTTTTTACAAGTTATATTTTACTTATTTCCCTTTTCGAAATCAGCGACAAATTGTGCAATTCCGATATCTGTTAATGGATGCTTTAATAATCCGTAAATTGCCGAAAGTGGTCCCGTCATTACATCAGCTCCAATTTTTGCACAATTAATAATGTGCATCGTATGCCGAACAGAAGCTGCTAAAATTTGTGTTTCAAAGCCATAATTGTCATAAATTAATCTGATTTCTTCAATCAATGCTAATCCATCAGTCGAAACATCATCTAGTCTTCCTACAAATGGAGAAACGTATGTAGCACCTGCTTTTGCTGCTAAAAGTGCTTGCCCAGCAGAAAAAACTAAAGTTACATTGGTTTTAATGCCTTTATCGGAAAAATATTTGGCTGCCATAATTCCTGCTTTTGTCATTGGCAATTTTACAACAATTTGATCATGTAAATCGGCCAACTCCTCGCCTTCTCTAATCATTCCATCGTAATCTAAAGCATTTACTTCTGCGCTAACGTCGCCATCAACCAAATTACAAATGTCGACATAGTGTTTCAAAATATTGTTCTTGCCAGTAATTCCCTCTTTTGCCATCAAAGATGGATTCGTCGTTACCCCATCTAAAACGCCTAGAGATTGCGCTTCTTTTATTTGTGCCAAGTTGGCGGTGTCAATAAAAAATTTCATTTTTAATATATTTAGTTGTGTTTATTCATAAATATTTTGGTCGTGCCCCAAGGGTCAAACTTTCCGCTTCAATCTTTTGTTTTTTAAAGAAAAAAACAAAAGGATTTTCACTTCAATCCTTCACGCAAAATCCAAATTCTAAAGTGAATTCTTGGCAAATTTACAATTTATAATGGTTCATTAACATTTTCTCGTAGACTTTATCGGGTAAAATGCGTTTCAAAACGATAGAAAATTTTTGCATAAAAATGCCAATTTTATAATGAATCTTAGGATTTGGATTTTCTATAATTTTCAATATGCCTTCAGCCATTTTTATTGGATTGCTACCACTATCCACATGTTCGTTTAAAGTTTTGAGGGTGTTACCATAACTTATTTCGTAATCAGAACCTTTAATTTTTGGCGCATGATAACGGCCAGAAGCTATGTTTGTTGCGAAATCTCCTGGAGCTACGTTAGTAATTTTTATCCCAAATGACTGTACTTCCATTCGTAAAGACTCCGTTATAAGTTCCAAAGCACCTTTTGAAGCTGAATAGATACTGCGGTATGGCAAACCCATATAACCAGCAATTGAAGTGATGTTGATTACCAAACCTGATTTTTGCGCGCGCATTTGTGGCAACACCGCTTTCATCACTTCAATTGGACCAAAAAGATTTACATCAAAATTATTTTTAATTTCTGCCATAGGAATTTCTTCTAAAGGTCCGGTAATTCCCACGCCAGCATTGTTTATCAGAACATCGATTCTTCCTGAAATTGCGATTACTTTTTTAATTGCTGCTTCAATACTTTCTGGGTTTTTAACCTCAAGCGCTAACAATGGAAACATGGAATTCTTTACATTATCAGGATTTCTACTTGTTCCATAAACCACATAACCGTTTTGCGACAGGTATTCGCCAATTGCTTTACCAATTCCCGATGAAGCTCCCGTGATAAGCACAATTTTATTCATTTTCAATATTTTCTCGTTTGTGTTTGTTGATGGTGGCATTGAGTTCAAATCCTAATAATAATATCATGCAATTGATCCAAATGTAAAACATCATGATTAAAAGTGTTCCGATAGAACCATAAAGTTCATTGTATTTTGAGAATTTCACAACCCAAATTCCAAAGAAATAAGAGGATATTAAGATTAAAATGGTGGTAAAAACAGAACCTATAGATATGAATGCACTTTTTTTAGCTTGTCGAATTCCAAATTTAAAAAGTATTGAAATCGTAATTAAAATCATGAAAATTACTGAAACGTAACGACCCAAAACTAATAGCGGAATATTGTCACTTAACACATCTTGTATTTTTGTTTTCTGAAGGAAAAATTCAAATACAACAATTATTACAACAGTAGCAATTAGCAAGGTTGATAACAAAAGTGACATTCCGAGGGCGACAAAATACTGACTAAAAAAACCCCGTTTTTCTTGAATTTGTTTAGATGTTTCAAATCCACCAAGAATGGCATTTAAACCATTAGCAGAAAGGAAAATCGACAATAAAAACCCTGAAGACAAAAGTCCTGAATGGCTATTATTTAAAATATCTTTTATAATATTTGCAATGGCATCATACGTGTTTGGCGGAACACTTTCTTCAATGAATTTTAGAAAATCGACTTGGAAATTATCAATTGGAATATATGGAATCAAGTTCAAAATAAACAACGCAAAAGGAAAAAGTGCCATAAAAAAGCTAAACGCAATTGCTCCAGCCCTATACGAGAGTGCACCTTCTGCAATTCCTACGACGTACATTTCTATTAAGTCATAAAACGAAATTCCGTTTAACCAAGGTAATTTTATCTTTTGCAAAAAGTGCATTAGATTTTTTAATATAGGAATTTTTTCAATTTGAATTTCAATTTCTTTGCTCATGTAAACAAAATTCAGGTTTTTAAAATGCTTTTAAACTCAAATCCATATTATAGACAGAATGCGTCAAAGCACCAGATGAAATGAAATTCACACCGCAATCGGCGTACTTTCGGATTGTTGTTTCATTGATATTTCCCGAAGATTCTGTAAAACATTGATTTCCGATTAATTCGACTGCTTTTTTCGTGTCTTCAAAATTAAAATTATCAATTAAAATTCTGTAAACACCTTCATTTTGTAGAATTTCTTTAATTTCATCCAGCGATCTCGCTTCAACAATTATCTTTAAATCCAAATGATTTTCTTCTAAATATGTTTTTGTTTTTTGAATAGCATTTGTAATTCCACCAGCAAAATCGTTATGATTATCTTTAAGCATAATCATATCGTAAAGGGCAAAACGATGGTTTTCACCACCACCAATTTTTACAGCCCATTTTTCTGGAGCTCTAAAACCTGGCGTTGTTTTTCGGGTATCTAAAATTTTTGTGTTAGTACCTTTCAACAACTCGACATAACCATTTGTTTTTGTCGCTATGGCACTCATTCTTTGCATACTGTTTAAAACAATTCGTTCTGATTTCAAGATGGATTGCGAACTTCCTTCAACATGAAAAACTACATCTCCATATCTAACATGTGCTCCGTCTTCTATAAAAGTTTCAATTTTTAGATTGGAATCAACGTGGTTAAAAATCATTTTGGCAAAATTAACGCCTGCAATAATACCATTTTCTTTTACTAATAACTTCGCTTTTCCTTTTGCAGTAACAGGAATACAAGCTAAAGAGCTATAATCTCCCACTCCAATATCCTCACGAATCGCATTTTGTATAATAAGTTGTAATTCTCTTTGAAATTGAATATCAGAAATCACTAGATTGAATTTTTATTAGTGGCTAAAATACGAAAAAAGGATTTCAAAAAAAATCAAAAATTAATTATTCAAATTACAAGATATTTTGTCGTCGAGTTATAATTAAATTACAAAATAAACGTAATATTGTAATGTAGTATTTTTAAAATGATGAAAACCATATTTTATATTGCAATTGGCGGGGCAATCGGCAGCGTTTTGCGCTATTTGACTTCGGTTTTAGTCAATAAATATTGGTGCAGTAATTTTCCGTTGGCCACTTTTATAACCAATGTCGTAGGTTGTTTTTTAATTGGTTTTTTGATTGGAATTTTAGAAAACAATCAAATGACGAATAGCACTCTAAAATGGTTTTTAATAACCGGTTTTTGTGGTGGTTTCACTACTTTTTCTGCTTTTGGACTAGAAAACATTACTTTATTTCAAAATCAAAATAATGCAATTGCCTTCTTTTATATCGGAGCAAGTATCATTTTTGGATTGGCAGCTGTGTGGTTTGGACTTTTTGTGACAAAATTATAATTCGATAAATTAAAAAAAATGTATTTTCGCAACATGAAAAACGAAGATATTCAAGGTTTAATACATTTACTCTCTACACCTAAAAAAATAGCTATCATTCCACACCGCAGTCCAGATGGAGATGCAATGGGCTCTACTTTAGGGTTATACCATTTTTTATTGAAGTTAAACCATCAACCAATTGTCATTTCTCCAAATGAATTTCCAAATTTTTTAGATTGGTTGCCAGGTTCTGAAAGTGTTTTGGTATATGAAAAAGACAAAGAAAACGTCTCGAAAGTACTAGAAAATGCCGAAATTATCTTCACTTTAGATTTTAATGCGTTGCACCGTGTAGGAGAATTAGAGCACGTTTTAAACAAACTGAAAGCAACTTTTGTGATGATTGACCATCACCAAAGTCCAAGTGATTATGCGCAATTTACTTATTCTGATACTATTTTTGGTTCTACTTGCGAAATGCTCTATAATTTTATTGAACTTCTAGGATATAAAAAACTGATTGACAAAACGATTGCTACTTGTATTTACACTGGAATCTTAACTGATTCTGGATCATTTCGATTTCCGAAAACAACGGGAAGGACACATAGAATTGTGGCCGATTTGATTGATATGGGAGCAGAAAATACCGTAATTCCAAATTTGCTTTTTGACAATAATTCTTACGACCGATTGCAATTGATGGGGCGCGCATTGCAAAACATGAAATTGTTAACCGAATTTAAAACCGCTTATACTACACTGTCTCAGGATGAACTGAATGAATTTAATTACGTAAAAGGAGATACAGAAGGATTGGTAAATTATGGATTAACGATTAAAGATGTTATATTTGCTGCTATTTTTATAGAAAATAAAGACGAAAATATTATAAAAATTTCTTTTCGCTCGCAAGGAGATTTTGATGTAAATGCTTTTGCACGAACTCATTTTGAAGGCGGAGGACATATTAACGCTGCTGGTGGAAAATCTAACTTGTCAATTCAGGCAACCATCATGAAGTTTGAGGGAATTTTAAAAACTATGACAGTCAATTAATTATGAAAAACATAAAACTAATATTGGTTTTTACCGCTTCAATTTTATTGGTGTATTGTTCTAAACAACAGGCAAGACGACCAATTTCTCAAACATCTAATACTTTTATGAAAGAATCTGTTGCCAGAAATAAAGTTTTGATTAAAGGCGAAGAAGGTAAAATAGATTCTGTCATCAAAAACAATCCTCAAAATCAATATATTGCTTCCAAAAAAGGATATTGGTATTTTTATGAAACCAAAAGCACTACAAACGATACTTTGAAACCCAGAAAAGGTGATATTGCTTATTTTGATTATGAAATCAAAGACTTGATAGGCAACGTTATTTATTCTGATATCGAATTAAAACCTCAAGTTTATAAGGTAGACAAAGAAAATATAATTACAGGTCTGCAAGACGGCATTAAATTAATGAAGAAAAAAGAAAAAATCACCTTTTTATTCCCATCACATATAGCTTACGGATTTCGTGGCGATACAAGACGAATTAAAAGTAGTATGCCGATCGTTTGTACGGTAACTTTAAATGATTTTAAATCAGAAAAATTAGTTCCCCCAACGCCTGCAATAACTCCAAAAACAGTAACCAAACCAGAATAATTATTAAAAATGAACAAAAAAATAATTTTAATATTAATTGTAGTAGCTACATTTTTTTCTTGCAAAGACAGTCACAGCAACTTGCCTGATGGTTTGTACGCAGAAATAAAAACCGGTAAAGGAGATATCATTCTTCAATTGGAATACCAAAAAGCACCAATAACAGTAGCCAACTTTATAACTTTAGCGGAAGGAAAAAACACTTTCGTAAGTGAAGAATTTAAAAATAAACCTTTTTACAACGGACTAAAATTTCACCGGGTTTTGAGTAATTTTATGATTCAAGGCGGCGATCCTTTGGGCAATGGTTCGGGCGATGCTGGCTATAAATTTAAAGATGAAATCACTGATTTGACCTTTGATAATGGCGGAATTTTAGCAATGGCCAATTCTGGACCAGCTACAAATAGTTCACAATTTTTTATAACGCATTTGGCAACACCTTGGCTAGATGGCAAACACACTATTTTCGGTCATGTGGTGGAAAAAGGTATGGAAACGGTGAATAAAATTGTGCAAGACGATGCCATAATTTCAATTTCAATTATCCGAAAAGGAGAAAGTGCCAAAAAGTTTGATGCCGTGAAAGTTTTCAATAACTATTTTTCTACCGAAGCTGAAAATTTAAAGAAACAAGCATTAGTTGATGCTGAAAACAAAAAAAATTACGATGCTAAATACAAAGTTATTTTAGATAAAAAAGTAGCTTTTTTTACTGAGAGTAAGGCATCTGGAGTCAAAACTGCTTCTGGTTTAGTTTATAAAATTATCAAAAAAGGAAGCGGTAAAAAGCCAACTGTGGGAGCACCTATTTATTTGCATTATGCAGGTTTTTTTGAAAGCGGTGATCTTTTCGACAGCAGTATTGCGGAAGTTGCCAAAACTTTCGGAAAATATGACCAAGCGAGGGATGCACAACATGGTTATGATCCTTTGCAGTTTCAAGCTGGTAGAAAAGAGGGGATGATTCCTGGTTTTTTAGAAGGAATTGACAAATTAAATTTTGGTGACAAAGCCATTATATTCATACCTTCCGACTTAGGATATGGCGAGGCAGGTGCTGGCAACGGAATTATTCCACCCAATTCCAATCTCATTTTTGAAATCGAATTACTAGACAAACAATAATTTTCTTCAACCAATTATAAATTTAAAAAGTTAACACAAACAATGAAAAACGTAAAATTAAAAATCAGTTTATTGTTCCTTTTGGTTTTTTCCATAGGATTGAATGCACAAACGAAAAAAGTAGTAACACCCAAAAAAACTGCAAAAGCTGTAACCACAAAAACGTCATCGGCTCCTAAAATGGCAACATCAAATTCAAATGATGGGATTTTTGCTGATATCGAAACTTCAAAGGGAAAAATTACAGTTCAGTTAGAATACAAAAAAACACCTATAACCGTTGCTAATTTTATCGCATTAGCGGAAGGTACAAGTCCTTATGTAAAAGCAGATTTGAAAGGAAAACCTTTTTATAACGGATTGAAATTTCACCGAGTAATCAAAGATTTTATGATTCAAGGTGGAGATCTATTAGGAAATGGTTCGGGCGATCCTGGTTATAAATTTAAAGATGAGTTTACAGATTTAGTGCACGATAAAGGTGGGATTTTGTCTATGGCGAATTCTGGACCAGGTACCAATGGAAGTCAATTTTTTATTACACACAAAGATACACCTTGGTTGAACGGAAAACATACGATTTTTGGTCACTCCGTATCAGGAATGGAAGTAATCAATGCGATTGTTCAAGACGATGTAATCAAATCGATTACGATTGTTAGAAAAGGTGCTGATGCCAACAAATTTGATGCTGTAAAAGTTTTCTCTAGCTATTATGGAAACAAAGGAGATGATGACAAAAAACAAGCAGTAGAAAAAGAAGAAGCATTGAAAAAGCAAAATGAAGCTGCTGCTGAAGCAAAAAAGGCCTATGCTTCAAAATATGGTTTGGTTATGGCAGAAAAAGTAAAAACACTAGCTCAAGTTAGAACCACTGCAACCAAATCTGATTCAGGATTAGAATATGCAATCATTAAAGGTAATGGCGAAAAACCAGCAGATAAAACATCAGTTTATGTGCATTATGCGGGCTATTTAGAAGACGGAAGTTTATTTGATAGCAGCTATGAAGAAGTGAACAAAACTTACGGAAAATGGGATGAAAATCGTTCAAAACAAAATGGATACCAACCATTTCCATTTGAAATTGGCAACAAAGGTGGTTTAATTCCTGGATTTTTAGAAGGATTAGGTTATTTGTCGTTTGGAGACAAAGCCACTTTTTTCATTCCATCAAAATTAGGATATGGTGAGAGAGGCGCAGGTGCTGTAATACCACCAAATGCAAACATCATCTTTGAAGTTGAAATTTTACAAGCTATACCAGGAAAGTAGTTTTTAGAAAAATTGAAGTAAAATTGGGAGTACTATTAGGTTTAAAACTAATTATGCTCCCATTTTTTTTTTGAAAAAGTCAAAATATCACCAGACTAACATCTTCTGCTACCAACTCCTAGAAGCCCTTTTTTATTGACGTTTAATATAACATTGGTGTTAAAAAATATAAAAATAACTTTTAAAAATTATAGTGTTTTTTGAAATAATTCTTAAGCAAACGTTATTAAAGCAAACTGCTATTGGTCGTTTGGTTTTCTGTCTTACAACTATCCTTTTTTAATTTGCTAATTTCACTTCATCAATTACTTATTCTGCTTGCGCCAAAGGTTATTTCACTCGAGCCAAAGATTATTTTGATTGAGCCAAAGGTTATTTTGATTGAGCCAAAGGTTATTTCGATTGAGCCAAAGGTTATTTCGATTGAGCCAAAGCTTATTTCGATTGAGCCAAAGCTTATTCTACTTGGGCCAAGGGATATTTTGATTGAGCAAAAGCTTATTTTATTTTGTCAATTTATTTTTATTTTTAAAAATTCCGTTTTTTTAAATTCTCTACAGAACTGACGCCCAACTTCCACCCTATTTAATATCCAAAATCTCTAATAAAACTTCGGCTTCCGTGCCGTTGGTAAAAGGAATTTTAAGTTTTTGAGACAAAGTGGGTGCAATTTCAGTAATTACTTTTCGGTCTGCCGTTTCTCCTTTCGGGATGTTCCATCCATAAAAAATCAAAGGAACATGGGTGTCATAACTGTATGGTGTTCCATGCGAAGTTCCTGTACTTGGGTATTCAATAAATCCTGGTTTGTCCAAAATTACTAAATCGCCATTTTGGGCAACATCATAACCTTTATTAATGAAATTCAAATAGAAATCATTGCCCGTTGAAGCTAGAATATCTTCTTCTGTATAAACTCGTTTCACATAATCTTGTTGCAATAAATAGGATTTAAAATCAGATTTTACTTTGGTCAATTCTAAATTAGAGGTTTTCATTTTTCCTTTGTCAAAAAACAAATTGAAATTCGAATAATTTAAAATTAAATCAGTTCCATAAGTCTCATTAGAGAATTTCTTGAGATTAGCAACAATTTCTCTCGGGCTAATATTTTTTACATTGTATTTATTATCTTTTAGGTAGCTTACATTTTCTGCACCCGCATGATCAGCCGTTAGAAACAACAAATAATTGTCTTTGCCTACATTTTTATCCAAATAATTTAGCAATTCAACAAGCGTTTGGTCAAGGCGCAAATAAGTGTCTTGCAACTCCATCGATCTTGGTCCGAGAACGTGACCAACATAATCTGTTGACGAAAAACTTATGGTTAAAAAATCGGTGATTTCATCTTTTCCAAGTGCTTCACTTTCGATGGCTTTCATAGCAAAATCGGCCAAAATGTTGTTACCAAACGGTGTAGAACGCAAAACGCCAGCATCGTTTTTTTCATACATTTCTTTCAGATTATAGGGAAATGTAGGTGTTTTAGCGCCATATAATTTACCTTCATAAGGATTGTCGTCGGGCAAACTTTCATTGTAGGTTTCAATTGGTTTGAGTAAATTCCAATTTTGGTTTAAGTAGGTTGCATAGTGTTTTTCATTGTTAAAAGTAGTCACCCACTCAGGCAATTTTGAACCATAAAAAGTGCTCGAAATAAAACTACCCGTTTTGCTGTACCAAAATGCCCAATTGGCAAAATGCCCTGCTGGTAAAATCGCGCCCCGGTCTTTCAAACTTAATCCAATTACTTTGCCTTTAAAGTTGGTAGCGAGTTTCAATTCGTCTGTAATAGTAGTGCTTTGCAGGTTTTTTGGAGACATTTCTCCTTCTTTACTGTCGCCATCACCAAGGGTTTTTACATTTTCATCTTCGGTACAATATATGTCTTTACCAGTGCTTCTGTTAAACCAATCGTTGCCCACAATGCCATGAACAGAGGGCGTTGTGCCTGTATAAATCGAAGCATGACCTGGCCCTGTATAAGTTGGCATATAGTTGAAGTGCGTGTTAGAAAACACATATCCGTCATTCATCAATCGCTTGAAACCATTGGTAGAAAAATCATCTTGAAAGCGGTATAAATATTCCATTTTCATTTGATCAACCACAATTCCAATCACTAATTTTGGACGTTTTTGGGCATTTAAATTACAAAGCGCAAGTAGTGCAAAAAACAATACTATTTTTTTCATGAAGAGATTTTTTTTACAAAAGTAATTATTTATATATTTTTTAAAATTATTGAAAGTTATGTTTATAATATCTTTTAATAATTTCTCATTGAAATTGCTATTGTCTACAGCCGCTTAGCTTCATTCCAAAAAACATCCATTTCTGTCAATGTCATTTCCATCAGAGGTTTTCCGAGTTCGCCTGCTTTGCTTTCTAGATATTGAAAACGTTTTATGAATTTTTTGTTAGTGCGTTCAAGCGCATCTTCAGGATTGATGTTTAAAAATCGAGCATAATTGATCATCGAAAACAAAACATCTCCAAATTCAGCTTCCATTTTGTCTTGGTCACCTGCTTTCACTTCTTCTTGTAGTTCTTGCAATTCTTCTTGCACTTTGTCCCAAACTTGGTGGGGTTCGTCCCAATCAAACCCTACTCCTTTTGCTTTATCTTGAATTCTACTGGCTTTTACCAAAGCAGGTAAACTTTTAGGAACACCTTCTAAAACTGATTTTTTTCCTTCTTTCAATTTAAGTTTTTCCCAGTTTTGTTTCACCTCTTCTTCATCTTTCACCACGACGTCACTATAAATGTGTGGGTGACGATGGATGAGCTTATCGCAAATTTCACTGCAAACATCTGCCATGTCAAAAGCGTTGGTTTCACTACCGATTTTGGCGTAAAAAACAATGTGCAGCAACAAATCACCTAATTCTTTTTTCACTTCTTCTAGGTTGTTGTCTAAAATCGCATCGCCCAATTCGTAGGTTTCTTCTATCGTTAAGTGTCGCAAGGTTTGAAGTGTTTGCTTTTTATCCCAAGGACATTGTTCTCGCAACTCGTCCATGATTATCAAAAGTCTTTCAAATGCAAGAAGTTGTGTTTGTTTGTCGTTCATTGGGAAATTAGATTTTAAAATAACACTTGTACTTTATTTTTTTATAATTAAAAACCAAAAATAAGTAATAGTTTTTGATTTTGTTTGCAAATTGGAAGTAAACAACACAAATAGTTAGGATTGATATAACTAGTATTTTTTTTACTAATTTTTTTACAATATTATTTTTTTTAGTTTTAATTAATATATTTGCGGCTAACAATTTAAAAACACAAAAAAATGAAAAAATTATCTATTTTAACATTATCCTTCGTTGCTTTAAGCATGACTTTAGTTTCTTGTAGCAAGGATGATAACAACGGTTCAACAACTTCTGCAAGTTTAGTTGGTAAATGGGAGTACTCAAAAGAAGGTGCAATGGTAAATGGACAAGAATTTTTAGTAGCCTACATGGGAAATGAAACAGGGTGCTCTAAAGATTATATTGATGTTACTGCAACATCAGTAGCTGATGTTGATTATGATTCGACTGATACGCCTTGCGAAATGACCACAGATACTTATTCTTATACAAAAACAGGAAATACTATAACAATGACTGTCAACGGAATGGAATCTATTTCAACAATTGTAACATTGACGTCGGCTGAATTAAAAATAAAAGATGCAGATGGATTTATAACAGTTTACACAAGAAAATAAATCAAACAAGCTACCATTTAAGCCAAGTGTCAATTTTTTTGATGCTTGGCTTTTTTTATTGAACCAAATTTACTCAATGAATATTTGCGTTTTCTAAAGATTGCAAAATATTTTTATTACAACATTTGTAGAAAATTACATAACATTTCTCGCTGTTGATAGA
>Ga0209551_1000460_pt1 | contig 15296 bp, 11 predicted proteins | sample LauGreSuBDMM15SD_2_FD_187568 | JGI IMG/M metagenome (GOLD analysis project Ga0209551, IMG submission 187568) | Freshwater lake microbial communities from Lake Michigan, USA - Su13.BD.MM15.SD (SPAdes) (version 3) | ecosystem: Environmental > Aquatic > Freshwater > Lake | place: Lake Michigan, USA... | reverse complement strand
AGCTAGACAAGCGGGGCAACTGGCCCAGCTTGCAGGCGTTAAAAAATTGCTGCTAGGCCATTTTTCTTCCCGATATTCAGATTTAAGTGAATTATTGGTTGAAGCGCAAACCATTTTCCCCAATTCTATCTTAAGTGAAGAAGGCATCACCTACCCCATACCTACGTCATGAATGAATCCCCGCAAAGCCGAAAGACCAACTTATTTGTCATCCTAGGAGCGATATTCCTAACCAATGCCATCCTAGCCGAGATTATTGGGGTAAAAATCTTTTCTGGTGAAAAAACACTAGGGTTAGACCCTGTTCAATGGACTTTTTTTGGTGAGTTTATCTTGGACTTTAACCTCACTGCGGGTGCAGTGATTTGGCCAGTGGTCTTTATCACAACAGACCTCATCAACGAATACTTTGGTAAAAAAGGAGTGAAGAAAATTAGTTTTTTGACAGCAGGACTCATCACCTATGTTTTTGTGATCATCAGCCTGGTCACGGCGCTGGCTCCTGCCTCCTTTTGGTTAGAAGTCAATGCGAGTATGCCAGATGGAAGTTCTTTTGACATCAACTACGCTTTCAATACCATTTTTAGACAAGGCCTGGGAATTATTGTGGGTTCGCTTACCGCCTTTTTGCTGGGGCAGTTGATTGATGTGTATGTTTTTCAAAAGCTTCGAGCAGTCACAGGTCCAAAAATGATTTGGTTGCGCGCCACAGGCTCTACACTTGTTTCCCAGTTCATCGATTCATTTGTAGTTCTAGGGATCGCATTCTATGTTTTTGGAAATTGGAGCCTCCCCCAAATTGCAGCTGTAGGGCTTATTAATTATGTGTACAAGTTTACCGTCGCAATGGCACTTACCCCAGTGCTCTACCTTGCACATGGCCTGATTGATCGGTACTTGGGCAAGGAACTTGCTGAGAAGATGACGGAAGAAGCGACGGGGGACCAATCGTTTTTATAGAATCAAGTACGAAGTACGATGTACAAAGTACCAAGATTGTTCAGAAGCAAGAGACAAGAAACAAGAGATTAGACTAAAAACTGTACGAAGTACAAACTACCAAGACTTTTAAGAAGCTTGCCTGCGGCAGGCAGGCAGAATTCGAGTCCCAATGCGAATCCCTACTTCGTACTTGGTACTTAGTACTTAGTACTTAGTACTTTTTTCGACATTCTGCACTCAGCGTTCAGCGTTCGAAATTAATTTGATGACGTATTCGTACCTCGTACTTCGTACTTGGTACTTAGTACTTAGTACATTTCCCAACCAAATATATTTCGGACGAAGCCCCTGATTTCTACAGAATATTCTAAAAACTTCGACCTAACCCTTGTTTAACAAAATTTTTCTACTTACTTTTGCATCGTCAATTTTGACATAGCTATTTTTCGTGCCGTGAGTCCTTGCTGTTGCTTGTCTGGGATTTAGGATACCATGGCAAGAAAAAGTAAGGACAACATTCATGGAAAACACAATCAAATTCTCAGACCTGGGGATTTCGGAAGAAATCTTGCGGGCTGTGGAAGAGATGGGCTACACCCAACCTTCCCCCATTCAAGAACAAGCCATTCCTTTCATTTTGCAAGGCCGCGATTTAATCGGTCAGGCACAAACGGGAACTGGTAAAACGGCGGCATTCGCGATTCCTATCATCGACTTGGTAGATCCCGAATTCAACAAGCCTCAAGCAATTATCCTATGCCCTACCCGTGAACTAGCGGTTCAGGTAGAGGGAGAATTCCAAAAACTGGCTAAATACCACAAGAAAATTAATTCTGTCGCTATTTATGGAGGCGAATCAATTGACAGGCAGATTCGTGTCTTGAAAAAAGGTGTACAGATCGTAGTAGGAACTCCTGGTCGTGTTCAAGACCACATCAACAGAGGTACTTTACGATTGGAAGATTCAGGAATCATTGTCTTGGATGAGGCAGATGAAATGCTAGACATGGGCTTTAGAGACGATATCGAAGCAATTCTTCAGGAAATGCCTGAAGAGAGACAGACGGTATTCTTCTCCGCAACCATGGCCAAGCCTATCCTTGACCTAACCCGCAAGTACCAGAAAGACCCAGAAATTATCAAAGTTGCCAAGAACGAATTGACGGTTGCTAAAATCGATCAAGTATTCTATGAAGTAAAGCAATCCTTGAAGATGGAGCTGATGGCTCGTTTGATGAACATTCACAATTATGCCCTCAGCGTGGTGTTTTGCAATACCAAGCGCATGACGGACGAGGTTACTGAATCTTTAGGTGCTCGTGGCATTCTTGCTGAAGCGCTTCACGGGGACCTTTCTCAAGCACAGCGTGACAAGGTTATGGGTAAGTTCCGAAAAGGTCTTTGTACTGTATTGGTTGCTACAGATGTAGCAGCTAGAGGAATCGACGTAGATAATGTAGAGGCTGTATTCAACTTTGACATCCCATTGGATGAGGAGTATTACGTACACCGTATCGGAAGAACAGGCAGAGCTGGAAAATCAGGAACTGCTATTACGTTCATTACTGGCCGCAGAGAAATGATGAAGCTCAAAGACTTAGAGCGATTCACAAAGGCAACTATCAATAAAATGACCCCTCCTTCTGTTACTGAGTTGGTTGAATTGAAGAAAACTCAGTTTATCAAGGATGTACATCGCGTATTGAGCAAAGAGGAGGATAACCAATTGTTTGAGGCCACCATCGGCCAAATGCTTTCAGAAGGTTTGACTCAGGAACAAATCTCGCTTGGCCTACTTAAAATGGTCATGGGTGATACCGTCAAAGAAATGAAAGAGCAAGACTTTGGTATTGAAGCTCCAGCCTACGGAGACCGCAGAAGAGAAGGTGGTCGTGAGGGTGGTCGTGAAGGTGGACGTGAGTCTAGATACGGAGACCGAAGAGAAGGTGGACGTGGAGGCGAGCGCTTTGGAGACCGAAGAGAAGCACCTAGAGGAGGTGATCGCCCTGATCGTGGAAGCCGCTTTGGCGACCGCAAAGAAAGTGGCAGCCGATTTGGTGATAGCAGTAGCCGATTTGGTGACCGCAAAGAAGGACCTCGGGATTTTGCTCCCCGTACAGAGCGTGCGCGCGAAGAGAACATGACTCGTTTGTTTTTGAACCTCGGTAAAAAAGACTTCATCCGTCCAGCTGACATCGTTGGGGCAATTGCAGGTGAATCTGGCCTAACCGGCAAAAGCATCGGTGGCATTGATATCTTTGACAACTTCTCCTTCGTCGATGTACCTCACAAGGATGCAGAGCACGTAGTACGCGTGATGAAAAACAACACCATCAAAGGCAGAACCGTCAATATGGAAATTTCAAAAGCATAAAGCCTAAGGCATAAAAGCTTAATCAGAATAAAAGCACATTTCTTCCTAAAATGTGCTTTTTTTTATTTAAATAACTAATTATGAATGAGTTATAATCTTTCAAGTTATTTTAAGGCATAACAATAATGGCGTTTAACTTTTCCCAATTCTTAGTTCAATTCAACCATTCCAAAAAAAATAAGGGTAAGTTGTTAAATATTAACTAGTTAAAAAAGAAAATATTTTCTTAAAGCCGATTAGTTGATTCTGTGCTTTAAAATAATTTAATTTAAAAAAATTTATTACAAATGGGCGAATTTAAGTCTTCTTCAGAGAAGCAAAACAAAAAAGCTACTCCTATTCAAGCTCCTAAAGAAGCTAGCAGCCCGGGGGAGATGAGGCACGAAGATGCTAGAGGCAGTACCTTTCAACTCGCTCAACTTCAAGCTAAAGCAGATGACAGGGGTAGGGAAAGTAATACTGCCCAACTTCAAACAAAGGCTTTAAATTTTTCAAGGAATTCGCAGCTAGCTCAATTGCAAGACAAAAGCACTGACCGAACGCCATCGTCGCAATCACCCACTGTCCAACGCCAAGAAAATAAAACAGGTCTCCCTGATGGGCTAAAATCAGGAATGGAGTCACTTTCAGGCATGTCATTGAGCGATGTCAAGGTTCATCGTAATTCTGATAAGCCTGCTCAGCTTCAAGCGCATGCCTATGCCCAAGGGACGGATATTCACCTGGGACCAGGTCAGGAAAAACACCTGCCTCATGAATTAGGTCACGTAGTACAGCAAAAAGAAGGACGCGTAAAGCCAACCGTACAACTAAAGGGTAAAGTCAATATAAACGACAATCCAGGTTTGGAAAAGGAAGCCGATTTTTTAGGCAATAAGGCACTCTCAATGAAGCAGTCGCCACCAGAGTTAGCCAACGAAAACTCCTCCAAATCCGGGTCCTCCACAGGTAAAGAAATACAGAGAAAAGAAGTGATTCAAATGCAAAGAACAGCGGCTGAAGAAGTTGCAGCAAGATTAGCATTTAAAACACATTTTTGTGAAGAGTTCGCCGGCAACACTTGGTTAAACTATGGGGGATCGTTTAAATCATTAGAAGAAACAGCAGACCTTGTTTATGATAAATTGGTAGCAACATTAGCAACCACTAAATCTGCAATGGCCGGATTAAAGCATCTTGATGGAGGTCAAGCATGGGAAACGGAGCTTGCAACAAAAGGGGACAGATACAAAGCCTCTTCTACGGGAAACACAAAGGTAGCTAATGGTATCACGCCAGAATTTAAAGCGGCGCTTAAGTTGGCGGAGTCCTTTGCGAACGAACTAAAGGATCTTACCAAGCAAAATAAGAAAGCGAAAAAATTAACAGAGAAAGGTTTTGCATTTTGGTCAGGAAACCCAGCGAAGAAAGCCGCAGGAGCTAGCGGCTTAGGCTCTCTAGAAGGCTCGTCTTTAGGAGGAATTTTTGAGAATACCAAACTTCCAGAAGGGGTGGATATGTCTATTTGGGGTTCAATATCAAAAGCTTATGCTGAGTGGGCTACAGAAGAGACTTCTGGAAAGAAATACCATGGTTATGTTGGTCTTGGAGGAGATCGATTAGATAGCATCTACAATAGTATTGAAAGGTGGGCAGTAGAGGGTGCCACTTCAGGCAAACCGACCTTCCGTATACAATGGTTCCCAGTCATTCCCGAAGAGAGTGCCTACCAGGAAGCAGAAGCAGCCGGAGAAGATAGAGTAAAACCAGATAGATATAATAAGAGTCCTATGTCTTCAGGGGGTAGTGACGTAACAGACAAAGGATTAACCAGTCGCTCTCAAGCAGAGCAAATGATGCTAGAAGCGGATGCAGAAAGAAAGGATAAAGTAAAAAATCCGTAATACATTGTTAAGGTTAGTATCAGAATAAAAGCACATTTCTTCCTGAAATGTGCTTTTTTCGTTTAATCCGTATAATATAAGTTTGTTATAATTCAGGACTCCATAAAATCAGAGCCGTACTATTTTCTTTAGTTTATATCTCGCTGATTACTCTAAACTATTTAGCCGATTCTTATCCATCACCTTTCAAACTCTTCAAAGTAATTGTTAAGGAAGTTTAGTTCAATTTGAAAGTTATTAAACTATCCGAAAGCCCATCAAAAAAAACTACTATTTAAGATCAGGAGCTTTTCGATGTTTAGTACCCTGCTCATAGGAATAGCTTAATCGGATCAAAGTAGGCTCCGAATACATTCTACCAAGAAACTGAATACCTGCAGGAAGGTTGCCAAGAGAAAAACCCATCGGAACAGTAAAGGCGGGCTGCCCAGTATGCGGTGCGATGATCCGCGAATTATCGCCTTTGTATTCTGCTCTAAAATCTACGATCCTGGCAGGCCTATTATTCCAGGTAGGATACACTAAGGCATCGAGACCAAGTGAGTCCATTACTTTTTCAATGGCCTCTCGGAAAGCAATTCTTTTAAGATCTGTATACGCATTTCCGCATCCTTCCACCATATTTCCTGGCACCTCAATATCTCTCTCGCTTTCTAGTCTATCACGAACATAATCATATTTGGTCCCTATCCGGATTACATCGTTGATGGTCATAAGTGTGTCTCTTTTCACATAAGTAGCAAAAAAAGCCTCAAGATCCTGCCTGAATGTGGGGCACCTTTGACCCTGGCTTAGCGTATCAAAATCTACTACTTTTACCGAATCCACAAGCATAGCGCCCAAGCCTTCCATATCCACCAACGCCTGATTAAATAGCCGAGAGACTTCTGGGTCGGCTTCCTTTTCACTAAGTATTCTGAGAACTCCGATTCTTGCTCCTCTCAAACCGTCCTTCACTAAAAACTGAGAATAATTATCCGGAATTTTTCCTTCGGAAAACTTGGTCAACGGATCAGCAGGATCATATCCTGCAGTGATTTCAAGCACTCGAACTGCATCTTCAACGGTGCGGCTCATTGGTCCTACCACGTCATTCCGCAGGTAAAGTGGAACAATCGCCGACCGGCTAACCAAGCCTAAAGTGGTTCTGAAACCTACTAACGAATTGTGAGAAGAAGGTCCGCGGATCGAATTGCCAGTGTCTGTACCAAGCCCGATTGTACCCATATTTGCCGCGATTGCTGCTCCTGTACCTCCACTTGATCCTGCGGGAACGAAATCTAGGTTGTAAGGATTACGAGTGGTGCCGGCGGTTGAACTCTCAGAATGCCAAGGGGTAAACGCCCACTCTGCCATATTAGATTTAGCGAGGATGATAGCACCCGCTGCGACTAGTTTTTGGATAATGAAGGCATCTTCTTTGGGAACGAAATCTACCAAGGCCAATGCTCCTGCTGTGGTGGGAAGTCCTTTGGTGTTAATGTTATCTTTTACAATAATTGGGATACCATGAAGAGGACGGAGTTTACCGGTTTTAGCAAATTCTTCATCGAGTTGCCTTGCAATTGCCAATGCCTCGGGATTGATCGCTGTCAATGCATTGATGGTATCATTGAATTTTGTGATCCTATCCAGGTAAGCTTGCACAAGATTTTCACTAGTATATTCACCCTTTTTGTATGCCGAATGGATCTGTGAGACTGTTAATTCCGAAAGATTGATAGATATCGGAGGCTTTGGATCTTGGTAGAAAGCTTCGAAAAATTGGAAAACAAGGATAAATAGAAGGATCATAAAAATAATTTTTTTAAACCTAATTTTTTTTTTCTATATCACAATGTTTTGAGTTGAAAAAACAAAAGAGTTCTAGCTATGACTCTGATTCTTTACAAGCTCATTTGATATAATGATTGGTTGCCAATTTGTTTTTTTACATTTCTTCACGAAATGTGCTTTTTTTGTGTCTTCGTAGATCACTTCGCTTATGCAGCTTTTCTTTCAAGATTCGATCACCTCTCCTACTACCTTTCTCAACGAGGAAGAATCCAAGCACCTGGTTCGTGTGCTGCGAAAGAAGCAAGGAGATCAAATCCTGCTCACGGATGGAAAAGGAATGCTCTATACCTGCGTTCTAGACCAAGCAGATCCTAAAAAGGCGAGTTTGACGGTTTTATCTTCCAAGGAAGCAGACCTAGATCCATTTTACATCCACCTAGCTATTGCCCCCACCAAAAGTCCAGACCGCATGGAGTGGATGGTGGAGAAAATCACGGAGATCGGGTTTCATGAATTGACCTTGCTTGATACGATGCACGGGGAACGTAGTTTTTTGAAAACGGATCGCTTGCAGAAAAAAATAATTTCAGCCTGCAAGCAAAGTATCAAATGGAGAACTCCAAAAGTCAACTCCAGCATCAAGTTCAATTCATTTTTGAAGGCTGATTCCTTTCCGGATTACCAGAAATTTATCGCCTACGTGGATGAAAATCAGGTAAATCATCTCCTAGATTTGGCTACAGCCGGCGGAAAATACCTCATCTTGATTGGGCCTGAAGGGGATTTTGATCCAAAAGAGATTCAAATCGCCCTAGAAAATGGGTATCAGGCAGTTTCTCTTGGGAAAAGCCGATTGCGAACAGAAACAGCGGGCCTTGCAGCGGTTCAAATGTTGCAGGTACTCAACCGCTAAGCAGCTGGGCTCGGGAGTATCCCTTTTTCTAGGAAACTCCACTACCTAAAGGTGCGTTACGAAGGCCGCTTTTCTTTTTTTTTAAAAATTGGGCGCAGAACTAACAAAAGTCCTCAACTATTTTCTTAGTTTAGAATATCTTTTTTCATTCTCCTTAAATGGAGCCTTGGCTGAAGACTGAACTACTTAACTAATCCCCTAGTGCCTTACAAAGAGCGAGAAATAGAGAAAAAATACTTTTCCATTGGAGAAGTTGCCGACATGTTCAAAGTAGCGGCCTCCCTTATTCGCTATTGGGAAGGAGAATTTGATATCATCCGCCCTAAAAAGGATAAAAAAGGCAACCGCCGGTATACACAAGACGATATCCAAAAGATTCGCTACGTGTACCACCTGGTCAAAGAAAAGGGATATACGCTTCAAGGCGCCCAAGAAGTGATCGCAGCAGGGAAGAAACAAGGATTTGATAAAGTAGCCGCAGTTCAAAAACTTCAGGAAATCAAGGATTTTTTAATCAACCTGAAGCATGAACTCCATTCCCGATCCAACACCTGAGGAAAAACAATTTTTTATTGCCCTCGCCTTAGCACCAAAGGTTGGACCTATCCTATTCAAAGCTATTCTAGCATACGCAGGCTCAGCACACGATTTCTTTTCCTTGCCACCAACCAAAGTTGTCAAAATCCCTAGAATAGGACGAAAATTACTAGAAATTCGACAGCAACAGGCCTCGCTACTTTCCAAAGCAGCAGCACTTCTTGCCAACCAGGCTCCTGGAGGATACCGCCTGCTTACTTCGCTTGATGATGCGTTTCCAAAACGATTAAATTCCATTGCAGATGCTCCAGTGCTCCTATTTACAAAGGGGCAAGCCAACTTGAATACGCAAAGAACCATAGGAATCGTGGGTACCAGAAGTGCTACCTCCTATGGGCGGTCCATCACAAAAAAAATCATTGAAGATCTATTGCCCTACCAACCAACCATCGTATCGGGGCTTGCCTATGGAATTGATATTGAAGCACATCGAGCAGCCTTGCAGCTGGGATTACCCACCCTTGCTGTGATGGGGTCACCCATTCATTTGATTTATCCTGCTGCACACAAAGGCACCGCAGAACAATTGGTACAAGCTCATGGCGCCTTACTCAGTGAATATGCACCAGGGTCAATCTTGCTACCTGGTAATTTTCCAGCTAGAAATAGAATTATTGCAGCACTTTCCGATGCCCTTTTGGTCGTAGAAGCTGCAGAAAAAGGTGGGGCATTGATTACTGCCGAAATTGCCTTTAGCTACCACAAGGAAGTTTTTGCAGTTCCTGGAAACCTCCAATCTACCTTTTCAGAAGGCTGTAACCAGCTAATCAAAAGAATGAAAGCAGCTATCTACACTGGTCCAAATGACCTTGCAGAGGCTTTACACTGGTCCAAACCAGGAGAAGAACGAAGGCCAAAGGCCCCACAAGATTTCTCAACTCGGGAAGCATTGGAGTTTAAAATACTTACCTACCTCCAAAATCAAGGAGATACTGAACTCGATCAGCTTGCTTTTGCAAACCAAATTCCATTAGGAATGCTTTCCTCTACCTTACTTTCTCTTGAGTTTGAAGGAATCATCAAGTCCTTACCAGGAAAAAAATACAAGCTCCTCTGCTAGACTTTATGAATTAGGGGATATAAATTTAGGTAGGTGTATGAACTTCTAAACCTGCTTAAAATTAGATGGCTTTTTATTCTTTCATCTTTCGCATAAGCCTTGGGTAGTACCACAGGTAAAACCCACTTAGCGCCAAAAAAATCAATCCAAGAGATACTAGAGTGGAGTAGGTGAGTTTGGCTCCCTCCTCTCCTGTCGTGTAATAGTCTACAATACTTCCATCATGCACCTTTTCGATCCAATCAGAATGCCGCGTACCCACAGACAAGATCTCACCAGAATATCCATCTACCTGAACTTCCGTAAAATGGGTTTTAAAGGTAATCTTGGCTGTACCTTTTTCTGGGCGAATATCAATGCGGTCAACTTCAGAATCCCTCCCCATTTTTTTCATTTCCTCCTCCCCGATGCCTACCATTTCTGAAGGCAAAATCCAAGTGCCTTGCTCCACCTTACTTTCTAAAGTTGGAGGCAATAGCTCTACCTTCTTTTTCCAAGCCAGCAAAATGGAGGTTACCCCAATCACAAGGAAAAAGATAATCAGGGGAATTCCCATCAACCGGTGTAGCTTTCGCAGGCTGCGGGCACGTTTTGCTTGGATTATAATGAGTTCGTTGGACATGGGAATCGAAAAGCTAGCTAGCATCAGGAGCTTAGCAAGATCAGGCTAGCAAGATAAAGAAAAATCAACCAGAGAGGAGCATATGGTAGGAACGGCAGGAAAACTCCTAAGCATACCTACTTTTCTTCCAAGGAACGGGCACCCAGCAAAAAAGGGCCCAAAGGCCCTTTTTTAGATTGCTTATGCCTCCTTAGAAGATTTCTTTAGCCACCTTATACGTTGCATCTGCCTTACTCATCGTGTAGAAGTGTAGGGAAGGTACCTTCGCTGCCAGCAATTCTTTACACTGCTGAATGGACCAGGAGATGCCCACCTCTTTTACTTGGGCGTTGGTCGTGCAGCTGACCAGCGCGTCAGTTAAGTCATCCGGAAAATCCAAAAAGAAGGAACGGGGCAAGGTGGTAATCTGCCCAAGAGAGGTGATGGGCTTGATCCCCGGAATGATGGGAACATCTATGCCTGCCTCCCTGGCCTTGGCGACAAAGTCGAAGTACTTTTGGTTGTCAAAAAACATCTGCGTCACGATGAAGCTCGCTCCTTTGTCTACTTTTTCCTTCAAGTAGTTGATATCAAACTTAAGGCTTGGGGCCTCAAAGTGCTTTTCAGGATAGCCCGCCACGCCGACACAAAAATCGGTTTGAAAGCTTGGCTCAGTCTCCTCGTGCAGGTACTTGCCCTGGTTCATGCTGACCACCTGCGCCACCAACTCCGTAGCATTGGCATGGCCGTTGGGCTCGGCGGCAAAGCGCTCGGACTTCGGAGCATCTCCCCTCAGTGCCAAGACATTTTCAACACCTATAAAATCGAGGTCAATCAACAGATTTTCGGTTTCTTCCTTCGTAAACCCTCCGCAAAGTACATGAGGTACGGCATCCACCTCAAAGCGGTTCATCAGGGCAGCACAGATACCAACCGTTCCCGGCCGTTTTTTGGTGCTTACCTTTTCCAAAAGACCGTTGGGATGCTTCTTGTAGATGTATTCCTCCCGATGGTAGGTTACGTCCACAAAAGGTGGCTTAAACTCCATCAAGGGCGAAATTCCCTCCATGAGCTCCTTCAAGCTTTGCCCTTTCAGGGGAGGAAGGATCTCGAAGGAAAAGAGGGTTCCCTTTGCGTTTTTTATATGCTCGGTGATTTTCATAGCGTAGCGTTCACAAGTGAGGGTGAAGAGATGGGTTTGGGTGAGGGAGAGTAGGCCAAGTTTGGCGATAGCAGTCGCTCAGCAGCTTCCAGGGAAATCCCCTTTCTATCCGCATAGCTTGCCACCTGATCTGGACCAATTTTTCCCAAGCCAAAGTAGCTGCTTTCGGGGTGCGCAAAAAAGAAGCCCGACACCGAGCTGGTGGGATACATCGCGTAGCTAGAAGTAAGGGTAATCCCCACCGTATTTTCTACGTCTAACAACTCGGAAATAGTCACCTTTTCGGAGTGCTCTGGGCAGGCTGGGTAGCCAGGGGCAGGGCGGATGCCCGCATAGTCCTCACTGATCAGTGCATCCGTAGCCAACTGCTCTTGAGGGGCATAGCCCCACAATTCCTTTCTGACCAATTCGTGCAAATATTCCGTTGCAGCTTCTACCAATCTGTCGGCCAAAGCCTTAAATAAGATGTCGTTGTAATCGTCTCCTGCGGCTTGAAATTCGGCCAACTTGGTTTCCATACCTAGCCCAGAGGTGACAGCAAAGCAACCCAAGTAGTCCACCTGCTCGGGATGCAAGTAGTCGGCTAAAGAGCGGTTAGGTACCCCTTTTCCTTTTTTGCCCTGTTGCCTCAAGAAATGGAAGTTGGCAATATGTGCTCCATCTTCATTCAACACGCGGGCATCATCCCCTACGCGCTGCACGGGAAGCAAGGAACATACCGCCTTCGCGGAAAGCCATTTCTCTTTTATTAAGGTATCGAGCATCGCTTCGGCGTCTGCAAAAAGGCGGGTAGCCTCTTCCCCGACTACAGCATCGGTCAATATCTTTGGATACTTACCACTGAGCATCCAGGTACTGAAGAAAGGAGTCCAATCAATGTATTCCCTTACCAGCGTCAGATCGAGATCCTCAAGCACTGTTCTACCCAATACCTTCGGTACACGAGGGCTTGTCCCCTCCCAGTTAATAGGCACCGGGTTATTTTTTGCTTCTTCGTAGCTGATCAATTGCTTAACAGCCTGCTTGGCTTCGTGCTCTTCCCGCAAAACCTTGTAGGTTTCCTTAAGCTGAATGCGGTAGCTATCACGGGTTTCCGGAGAAATAGACTCCCCTGCAATGGGAACTGACTTACTCGCATCAGTGACGTGAATGACACAACCTGAGTACATCGGGTCGATTTTTACCGCCGTATGAATTCTGGAAGTTGTAGCCCCACCAATAAGTAAAGGAATATTTAGTCCTTGGCGCTCCATTTCGGAGGCCACATTGACCATTTCGTCTAGGGAAGGAGTGATCAAACCACTCAAACCGATGATATCCACCTTGTTTTTGATGGCTTCATCAATGATTTTTTGTGCATCAACCATCACGCCCAGGTCAATGATTTGGTAGCTATTGCATGCCAAAACTACGCCGACGATATTTTTTCCAATATCGTGTACATCGCCTTTGACCGTAGCCAATAGGATTTTTTTCAAGGAAGAAGCCTCTTGGCCCTCCTCAGGCAGTGGCATATAGGGCTCTAGGTAGGCCACGGCCTTTTTCATGACACGCGCAGATTTGACCACTTGAGGGAGGAACATTTTTCCTTCACCAAAAAGGTCGCCTACCACGTTCATGCCGTCCATCAGCGGCCCTTCAATCACCTTAAGAGGGTTGAGCAGCTCCAGGCGAGCCGCTTCGGTATCTTCTATGATATGGTCCAAAATGCCCTTTACCAAGGCATGTTCAATGCGCTTGCCCACGGGTGCAGACCTCCAGGCCTCGTTGACCACTTCTTTTTTATCCGCAGACTTGACCGTTTCGGCAAAGTCAAGCAAGCGTTCGGTGGCATCTTCTTTACGGTCAAACAATACATCTTCTACCCGCTCCAATAATTCTTTATCGATATCGGCATACACCTCTAGCATGGTAGGATTGACAATACCCATGTCCATGCCGTGCTTAATCGCATGGTAAAGGAAAGCGGCATGCATGGCTTCACGAACAGGGTCATTTCCGCGGAAGGAAAAGGAAACGTTGCTGACACCACCACTTACCTTCGCTCCAGGAAGATTTTGCTTGATCCAGCGTGTTGCATTAAAGAAGTCAACCGCATTTTTTCGGTGTTCCTCCATCCCTGTGGCCACCGGAAAAATATTGGGATCAAAAATAATGTCTTGAGGATTAAATTTTACTTGATCTACAAGCACACGGTAGCTTCGCTCACAGATTTGGATGCGTCGCTCATAGGTATCTGCCTGTCCCTTTTCGTCAAAGGCCATCACCACCACTGCAGCACCAAATTTCTTAATGGTCTTCGCCTGCTGGATAAATTCCGCCTCCCCGTTTTTGAGGGAAATGGAGTTGACAATACCCTTCCCTTGCACACACTTCAGGCCTGCAAGAATGATGCTCCACTTGGAACTATCAATCACGATTGGAATACGACTGATCTCCGGTTCAGAGGCAATCAAGTTGAGAAAGCGGACCATGGCAAATTCGCCATCTAGCATCCCCTCATCCATACAAACGTCCAAAATCTGTGCGCCACCTCGAACTTGGTCTAATGCAATATCTAGGGCATCGTCATACTGGCCATTCAGGATGAGACGGGCAAATTTCTTTGAACCGGTGATATTGGTTCGCTCACCGATGTTGACAAAATTGATGTTGGGTGTAAAAACTAGCGGCTCAAGGCCAGAAAGTTTCATGTAGGCTAAATTAGGCATGTTGCTCCTCCTCTTCTATCGATATGTTGATTTTTCGTGGGGCATATTCTGCCGCCATCGTGGCTAGGGCGCGGATGTGCTCTGGCGTGGTCCCACAGCAGCCTCCCAAAATATTCAGCATTCCCTCTTTCAAAAAGGTTCGTACCTGATCTGCCATTTCATTGGCTCCTTGGTCGTAGGCACCAAATTCGTTGGGTAATCCAGCATTGGGGTAGGCAGACACATAAAATGGGGCCTCTTGCGCAAGCACCTTCAAGTAAGGTCGAAGCTCTTTGGCACCCAAGGCACAGTTTAGGCCAACAGAAAACAAGGGAACATGGGATACCGAAATCAAAAAAGCCTCTGTGGTCTGTCCAGATAATGTTCGTCCAGAAGCATCGGTAATGGTTCCTGAAATCATAATTGGAATTCCTCCATCTCTAGCATCAAGCGGAATAGATCTCTCCTCGTACACTTCCTGAATGGCATAGAGGGCTGCCTTGGCATTGAGTGTATCGAAGATGGTTTCTACCAAGATCAGGTCAGAACCACCATCCAATAAGCCCCTCACCTGCTCGGCATAGGCCTCCGCAAGTTGATCGAAGGTGATGGCACGGTAGCCAGGGTCGTTGACGTCTGGGGAAAGGGAAGCGGTACGGTTGGTTGGACCCATCGCACCCGCTACAAATCGAGGTTTGTCTGGGGTAGTCTCCGTGAATGCATCTGCAACCTCTCGAGCGATTTTTGTAGATTCAAAATTGATGGCATAGGCCAGGTGAGACAATCCGTAGTCCTCCTGCGCAATGGTGGTCCCGGAAAAAGTATTGGTTTCGACAATGTCTGCTCCTGCTTCCAAGTACTCTAAATGGATGGCGCGAATGATGTCAGGGCGACTTAGGGACAGCAAGTCATTATTGCCTTTTAAAGACTTGGGATGGTCTTTTAAAGCTGGTGTTCGAAAATCTTCTTCGGTAAGGGTGTAGCGTTGGATCATGGTGCCCATGGCACCATCTAAAATTAAAATCCTGTCTTTAACTGCCTGAAGCAGTTGTTCCGTTCTGTTTTGTCTCATTGTTGGTTACGTTCAAAAAAACTAATCGAGCAAAACACGGAGAAAAGTAGGTCAATTTACAGTTCTTCTCATCTATTCTTGGCATATCCAAGAGGGGAGTTAGCACCTTGATTACAGGTTGCTAAGACGTCATAGGGCCCATCCCTCGGTCTTTCTCGATAAGTAGCTGCAAAAGTAAGACTAAAATCTAAGCAACCCAAGGATTTATCGAATTTTTACCCAGAAA
>Ga0209551_1000454_pt1 | contig 15353 bp, 11 predicted proteins | sample LauGreSuBDMM15SD_2_FD_187568 | JGI IMG/M metagenome (GOLD analysis project Ga0209551, IMG submission 187568) | Freshwater lake microbial communities from Lake Michigan, USA - Su13.BD.MM15.SD (SPAdes) (version 3) | ecosystem: Environmental > Aquatic > Freshwater > Lake | place: Lake Michigan, USA... | reverse complement strand
GACTGGTGCGACGAGATGCTGCAATCAACCTGATATTCGTGAATCGAGGACAGTGAGGGCTTGTTGTGGATCAACACAGGCTTGGCGTCGTCGTACATCGCCCAGATGGTGACGAATTTTCTGTCCTTTTTTTTGCTGGCCGGGTCGACATACAGGGTTCTGTTGACCGTGGCATTTGAGGCGATTTCAACCCATTCGGCTTGGGCGGCCGTACTGCTCAGCACGCTCAGCGCAACGCAAAGCAAGGCTTTCAACGCGCACTGACGAGGCAAGCTGTCTTGATGCTTTTGATAATGGGTAGAACACATGAAGGGGAGCTTAGTCAAAGAACTCAAGGTGTTTGCCTCGATGCAGTGAAATGAGGTGCAGTGAGGACGACTGCAAACAATTTCTGCGACTAACTGAAAACTACTGAGGGACTAAATCCAGAAAAAATCTGGAGCGGGAGAAGAGTCTCGAACTCTCGACCTCAACCTTGGCAAGGTTGCGCTCTACCAACTGAGCTACTCCCGCTTAGAAACTGATGTACCATTCACAACGTCAGCGACTATAGCATACATATACCCCACCATGTCAAATCAATCCTTGCAAAAGGGGTCACGTTCGTTGAGCGCGCAGGTTCAAGACTTGTCGTCGTTTAATACGTTGCATTTGATGTGTCTGGCCGAGCAAGTGGTTGTCTTAGAAAGTCTAGAACAGCTGGCCGAACTCGGTCGTCAACTTGTTCAAGCGCCTGAGTTTTTAGTGTTGGGAGGGGGCAGTAATGTGATTTTGCCCGCCACACTTTCGTCTTTAGTGGTGCGTGTGGCGCTCAAAGGTATTGCGCAGGTAGACAGCGCCGGCGATCATTGGCTGATCGATGTGGCGGCCGGTGAAAACTGGCACGACTGGGTGGTCACTGCCACGGCACGTGGCTGGTGGGGCCTTGAAAATCTTGGCTTAATACCGGGCACAGTGGGGGGCGCACCGGTTCAAAATATTGGCGCCTACGGTGTTGAGTTGTGTCAGCGTATCGCGTCGGTGACAGCTTGGCACGTCGACACACAAAAGTACGTCACCCTCTCGCGCGCAGAATGCGCCTTCGCTTATCGCGACAGTGTTTTTAAACGTGCCAGACGTGGTGAGTGGCTGATTGTCTCAGTGCGCTTTGCCTTGCCCAAGGCGTGGCAGCCCGTGCTGACCTATCCCGATCTGGCCAAGCATCCGCAGCTTGCAGCGGCTTCACCGGCTGTGACAGCACAGGCCTCAAATACAGCAACAGCACAGCCCGTTAGCGCACAGGCCGTACTAGACGCCGTCTGCGACATTCGTCGCCGCAAACTGCCAGACCCTGCAATGCTGGGCAATGTTGGCAGCTTTTTTAAAAATCCAGTGGTGTCTGCTGCACAACACGTGGCGCTGCAAGCGCGCTTTGATAAGCTTGTCGCTTATCCTCAAAAAGATGGGGGCTTTAAGCTCGCTGCTGGTTGGCTCATTGAACAGTGTGGCTTCAAGGGCCTGCGGTCAGGCGCAGTCGGGGTCCATGCCCAGCAGGCCTTGGTACTCGTCAACTATGGTGGCGCTCACGCTGCAGAGCTGCTCGCGTTGGCAAGCACGATTAGTCAGTCTGTCGAGAAAACGTTTGGTGTGCTGCTCGAGATTGAGCCGGTGGTCATTTAGCTGATGTTAAGGAGACGAGTGAGCGCTTACGGTTTACCACGCCCAACGAGTCGCTTTGCTCGGGCTCGAGCCGGTTAAAGCCCAAGAACAGTCTGCATGTCGAACAAACCCACTTTTTTGTCTTTCAAAAAGCGTGTTGCACGCAAGCTGCCTTCAGCGTAGCCCGCGCGACTGCTTGAGCGGTGTGTGATTTCGATGCGTTCACCGATGCCGCAAAAATAGACAGTATGGTCACCCACGATGTCACCGCCGCGCACGACTGAAAAACCGATCGTGCCAGCTTCGCGCGGACCGGTGTGGCCCTCGCGTGTCCAGGTGGCGATGTCATCGAGGGGTTTGCCCCAAGCTTGCGCAATGGTTTCACCCATTTTGAGCGCTGTACCCGACGGCGCATCAACTTTGTGGTGGTGATGGGCTTCAAAGACTTCGACGTCGTAGCCTGAGTTAAGAATACGCGCCGCCATGTCTAACAGTTTGAGGGTTGCGTTGACGCCAACACTCATATTTGGCGCAAACACCACACCGATTTTTTTTGCCGCCTGGGCGATGGCGGCTTTGCCCGCATCGTCAAAACCCGTCGTGCCAATCACCATGTTGACGCCATACTGCACGCAGGCCGCCAAGTGCAACAGCGAGCCCTCGGGCCGAGTGAAATCAATTAGGCAGTCGGCGTCTTTGAGCGCGGAAAGCTGGTCTGTGATGAGCACGCCGCTAGGCTTGCCTGAAAAGGCGCAGGCGTCTTGACCGATCATGGGCGAGCCGGCGACATCAAGCGCCGCAGCGAGGCAAAGATCGGTTGACTGAGACACCGACTCAATCAGCATACGGCCCATGCGGCCACTGGCTCCTGCTATTGCGATACGCATCATGTGACGGTTACCTGAAAAGATTAATCAGCGCAGTGGCACAGGCGCATCTTGTGGTGCGCCAGGTAAGGCCTGCGGGTCGCTGAGCGGTGGGCTGTTTGAGGTCTGCATTTGATCGATATTGACCCCGGGGATCAGTTGAACCGCGGCTGCGCCATCGTTGTTTAGACGCTCGTTATCAAGCTTAATTTGTTTATCTTCTCGCACCGTGATGCCGACTTCATCGCGCGCAATTTGAAATGGTTGCAGCTCAGGTTGTTCTTCGCCGCGCCAGCTTTCTAGTTGAGCGCCGTTAAAGAAAATTGTTAGCGTACGCTCTTCGATTTTGCCCGTACCTGCGCGATAGAAATAGGGGTAATCCCAGCGATTACTGTGCAAGGCGCTCGTGAGCATCGGTGTGCCTAAGGCGTACCGTACTTGCTCGCGTGTCATGCCAGGGCGCAGCAGGCTGACTTGGTCTTTGGTGATCCAGTTGCCTTGTTGAACGCTGACTTTATACGGAAAGCCCCAACGGTTTGAACTGCAACCGGCCGCGGCTACGACCAGCAGGGCGAGCGCCACGCCGGTGCGCAGGTGCAAAGCGAAAGTGTGTAACTTGACCACTGCAAACCTCTATCGGATAAACAACCAAAGACGGTATCATAAAGGTTTACGCGGTCAAACGTTGGTCTCACACACGATCTTGCGGGGTTTTTTTGGCGATTTTGCCATAAACGCGCGGGGATTCAGAGCTAAAACGAGGAATTGCCGATGTACACCGAAAACGACCCGAACGATCTTAAAAATGTGGGCCTTAAGGCAACGTTTCCACGTCTAAAAATACTGGATATTTTTCGTAAATCCGGGGCGCGTCATCTAAGCGCTGAAGACGTTTATCGCGCATTAATTGGCGAGAGCATCGATATTGGTCTCGCCACCGTGTACCGCGTATTAACGCAGTTTGAGCAGGCCGGTATCTTGGCGCGCAGTCAGTTTGATGGTGGCAAGGCAATTTTTGAACTGAATGATGGCGATCACCACGATCATCTGATTTGCACGCATTGTGGCAAGGTGGCTGAATTTACCGATGCCGATATCGAAAAGCGGCAACACAAGGTCGCGCGCGATAACGGGTTTATTTTAGAAAGCCATGCGATGGTGTTGTACGGGGTCTGTACCGCCTGCCACGGCACGGGTCGATAGTCGCCCCGTTGGGATGCGTGCGTTTTGATGAAGCCGGGCGTTGGTTAAGGCGTGTGCGCTCTGATGAGCCGGGCGTTAACTAAGGCTGTAATAATTCTTTTGCGTGTTCGCGCGTGGTGCTTGTAATTTTGATCCCCCCCAGCATCCGGGCGACTTCTTCGATGCGCTCGGACGGCGGCAGCAAAGCAATACTTGATTGCGTTTTGCCTTTAACATTTTGCTTGCTGACTTGAAAGTGTTGTTGCGCACGCGCAGCGACTTGAGGTAAGTGCGTCACGCAGAGTACTTGATGGCGTACGCCGAGTTCGCGTAATAAATTACCGACTACCTCGGCCACCGCTCCGCCAATGCCGCTATCGACCTCATCAAAAATCAGGGTAGGTACGCGCGCGGCTCGACTGGCAATGACCGAGAGCGCCAGTGAAATACGGGCCAGTTCGCCGCCTGAGGCTACCTTGGCCAGGGGGCGAGGCGTGCTACCGGCGTGCCCCGCCACTAAAAATTCAATTTGGTCTTGCCCGTGACTGGCGGCCGGGCACGCGTGCATGGCGACGCTGAACTGGCCGCCTTCCATGGCCAGTGTTTGCATGGCCTTGCTGACCTGTTTGCCTAGGTCAACGGCAGCCTTGCCGCGCGCCACTGACAGTAGGCTGGCTGCGGCCTCGTATTCTGAGCGTCGCGCGGCAGCTTGGGCGCGCAAGGCTTCGATATCGCTTGAGGATTGCAGTGTTTCGAGTTCGGTTTTGAGCGTCTGCTCGAGGTGATACAGATCGTCAGGTTCGGTTTTGAATTTGCGCGCCAATTCAAAAATTGCGCGCATTCTGTTGTCTAGCACCGCGAGGCGTGCTGGGTCGAGTTCGGCGCGTGACACATAGTCATTCAGGTCGGACACCGCCTCACTGACCGTAATTCGGGCCGAGTCAAGCGCGTCGTAGACGGTTTTTAAATTGGCGTCGTGACGTAACAGCTGGCCGATGCGTTGCACGGCCGCGCCTAACTGGTGCTGTATTGAGGCATCGTCATCATCGAGCGTAGCCAGCGTCTGAGCCGCGCCGTCTAACAGCGACTGACCATTTGCTAAACGGGTGTGCTCGGCAGAAACGTCGGCCCACTCGGTGACGCCAAGTGACAGGCGCGCGAGTTCGCTGGTTTGCCATTCAAGCCGTTCACGCGCCTGCGCTAAGCTGCTTGCATCTTGTTCAGATACAGCGAGCTGTTTCTCAACGGCGCGCCAAGCTTTAAAGGCCAGGGCAGTGGCTTGTCGCAGAGGCTGAAGATTGCCGTGCGCATCGAGCAGGTCGCGTTGATTATCGGCCCGCAACAAACTTTGATGGGCGTGTTGGCCATGGATGTCGATCAGTTGCTCGCCAATTTCGCGCAGCTGCGCGATCGTGACCACCGAGCCATTGACGTAGGCTCGGCTGCGGCCTTGGGCATCAATAACACGACGCAAGACCAACTCGTGTTCAGCGTGTAAATCATGTTCGGTGAGCCATTCAATCAGCGTGGCGGGGGTTTCAAACACCGCGCTGATTTCAGCTCGGCTGGCCCCCTCGCGCAGAACGGATGAATCAGCACGCTCGCCAAGAGTAAGCGCCAGGGCATCGATCAAAATGGATTTGCCCGCACCGGTTTCGCCAGAAAAAACGGTAAAACCCGCCTCAAAACTAATATCGGCTTCAGTGACGATGACGAAGTCGCGGATGTGCAAGCCACGTAGCATGGGCTATTCGGCCTCAGTGCCCGAGCGGGGCATGCGGTTCCAGTCAAGTTTGCGGCGCAGGGTCGAGAAAAAACTGTAGCCTGCGGGATGTAAAAATCGAATGTTATGCGGGGCGCGCTGCACCACAATGCGATCGCCGGGCATCAGGTCAGACCAAGTTTGCATATCAAAGTGCACGCTTGCCCCCCCCTCGCTGCGGCCCATTGCAGTCAGCGTCATGTTTAACACCCCGTCAGCCGGGATCACAATCGGGCGGTTCGACAGCGTTTGCGGCGCAACGGGCACTAAGACCATGGCACTGACCTCGGGGTGCAAGATTGGGCCCGCCGACGACAAAGCGTAGGCGGTTGACCCCGTTGGGGTCGCCACAATCAGGCCATCTGCCCGCTGGGTGTACATGTAGGTACCATTTACCTCAACGCGCACTTCAATCATGCCGCCGCGTCCCGAGCGGGTTAGTACCACGTCATTGAGTGCGGTTGCGGCAAACATCTGCTCGGTGCCTCGCCAAACGGTGGCGCTTAGCAACATGCGCGTCTCGGTTTCGTAGCGGCCCTGTAATAAATCGGTGAGCGCTTCAGTGGAATGTTGCAGGGGGATATCAGTGATAAAGCCTAAGCGCCCGTGATTGATCCCGACCACGGGCACGTCAAAGGGCGCCAAATGGCGAGCCGCCCCCAGCATGGTGCCGTCGCCCCCCATGACGATGGCAAGGTTGGCCCGTTGCCCGATGTCTGTAAAGCTGGCGGCTGGGTATTCGGTCAAACCTGTTTGCCGCGCGGTATCCGCCTCGACTAAGACCTGAGAGCCTTCTTGGGTCAATAGTGTCGCCAGCGCGCGCAGCGGCGCGTGCAGGCCTGAATCCTGGTAACGACCAACAAGAGCAATAATAGGGAAATGCATAGGTTTCACAATCTGCGAGAATCTGCTCGATTATAGGGTCGACAAAGGTAAAATAGGGCAATGATGGATGATCGTGCGCGCGCGCTGCTCAAAGCGCTTATTGAACGTTATATCGACGATGGCCAACCGGTCGGCTCGCGCACGCTCTCAAAAATGTTTGAATTATCGCCGGCGACCATCCGCAACGTCATGGCCGACCTCGAAGAGCTCGGCCTGATCCACAGCCCCCATACTTCGGCGGGCCGTATTCCAACGCCGCGTGGCTATCGGGTGTTTGTCGACACCATGCTCACGGCTCAGCCCGTTGATTTGCATCCGGTCTCGACCGTGCCCGACTTGCAAACTGGCTCTGACCCGTCGCGTGCCGTGCAGGCTGCGGCCTCGATGCTGTCAAGCTTGAGTCAGTTTGCCGGGGTGGTACTGTCGCCGCGCCGGGCGCAAATGTTTCATCAGATTGAGTTCATTCGGCTCTCTGAAAAACGTATTTTGTTGATTATTGTGACGCCCGATGGCGATGTGCAAAACCGTATCTTGCTGACGCCGCGCGACTACACCGCCATCTCGTTAATTGAAGCGGCTAACTTCTTTAATCATAATTTTGCGGGCAAGTCGTTTGCTGCTGTTAGGCAAACGCTGGCGCATGATTTGGCACGCTTGCAAATCGACATGTCACGCCTGATGCAAGCCGCCGTTGAGGCTGGTGCGCAAGCCGCTGACGAAGTTGAAACCGTGGTGATTTCGGGTGAACGAAAATTACTCGATGTCAACGAGCTGGCGTCTGATATGGATCGTTTGCGCAAAACCTTTTCAATGTTTGAGAAAAAAACCGAGTTGTTGCAATTGCTCGAAGTGTCGAGCCAAGCCCAAGGGGTACAGATCTATATCGGTGGCGATTCGCAGTTGGTCCCGACCGAAGATTTATCTGTCGTCACCGCGCCTTACAACATTGATGGTCATGTCATCGGCACGCTTGGCGTGATTGGCCCCACACGTATGGCGTATGAGCGTGTGATCCCGATTGTCGATATTACGGCGCGTCTGCTTTCCAGCGCGCTTAGCCACCACCCTCACGAGCGTTAATAGCAATGCGTTTCTGGCCTGAACCCAAGCGCGATCTTCCGCGCAATTCCCGTTTTGTCCCTTGGCCCAAGCCCTTTAAAACGGGCGGTGTTGGGGTCATTCTTGTCAATCTTGGTACGCCTGACGAACCCACCGCGCCTGCAATCCGCAAGTATTTGCGCGAGTTTTTATCCGATCCGCGTGTCATCGAAATCCCCAAGCTGCTGTGGTGGCCGATTTTGAATGGTCCGATTTTGATGGCGCGGCCGCGTAAGTTGGTGCCGCGCTATAAAAGTGTCTGGATGGAGGGTGGTTCGCCCTTGATGGTGTACACCCAGCGCCAAACTGAGGGGTTGCGCAAGTTATTCGCACAGCGCGGGTTGGCGATCGAAGTTGAAACCGGCATGCGCTACGGCGAGCCCTCAATTAAAAACGCCATGCTGCGTTTGCGCGAGCGTGGCTGCGAGCACCTGCTGGTGGTCCCGCTTTATCCGCAATACGCCTCAAGCACCACCGCCACTGTAGTCGACGAAGTGGCGCGTGTCGCCAGTCATATGCGCGACCAACCCGCGCTGCGTTTCATCAAGCGGTTTCATACTGATCCAGCCTTTATTCACCCCTTGGGCGATAAGATTGCGGCCTTTTGGCAGCAGCATGGCAAGCCACAAAAGCTCGTCATGAGTTTTCATGGTTTGCCCAGGCAGTGCGTCGACATCGGTGATCCCTACTGTCGCGATTGCTACGAAACCGCGCGAGCCTTAGCGCAATATCTGGGCTTGCCTGACGACGGCTATCTCGTGACGTTTCAAAGCCGTTTTGGCCCGGCTAAATGGCTTGAACCCTACACCGAGCCAACCTTGCAAAAGCTGGCGCAGCAAGGCGTGACTGAGATTGACGTGGTGTGCCCGGGTTTCTTGGCTGATTGCCTTGAAACGCTCGAAGAAATTCAGGTCGAGGTCTGCGAAACCTTTATGCACGCGGGCGGTAAGCGGTTTAGATATATTCCGGCGCTAAACGACGACCAAGCCTGGGTGAACTCTCTGGGCGATATGGTGTTGAGTCATCTGCAGGGCTGGCCGATCGAGCCCTGAAGTGACGCCTGTCGCGGTTTGCGTTTAGCGGCTGCAGAGCTAAAAGCCGTGCCGCTCAACGGTTTTTGGTTCGGGGCGTTCGTTGGTGCAGGTGCGCGTCACCAGACACGCGGGGCTCCTAGCCGAGGTCCTCGGGGCAGTCTAATGGCCCTTCAGTACCGGCAAGCACACTTCTCATTGAAATTTTCGTGGTTTACCCTTGAATTATCGGATTTAGCCCCAATTGCTATTTCAGATCACGCATTTTTCTGGAGAAGTAGATGGCATCCCCCCAAGACTCGACTGATGGCAACAAAGAGCACGACCCCGCAATGGCCGAAGCACCTGCAGAGGGTGTCGCTGAGGTCGTTCACGAAGAGGTTGTCTTAGATCCTATCGAGCAATTACAGGCTGAACTCGCCGCTGCGCTGGCACAAGTCGCCGAACAAAAAGATCAGGCTTTGCGTGCCCATGCCGAAATGGAAAACGTGCGTCGTCGTGCACAAGAAGAGGTCTCTAAAGCCCGCAAATTTGGTATTGAGTCGTTCGCAGAGGGGCTAGTGCCCGTTAAAGATAGCTTAGAGGCGGCCTTGGCTCAAGCCGAGCAAACCGCTGAAACCATGCGCACCGGCATTGAAGTGACCCTCAAGCAACTGGTGAGTGCCTTTGAGCGCAATCATCTGAAAGAAATCGCACCCGAGGCCGGCGCTAAGTTTGATCCGCACCAACACCAGGCGATTGCCACGATTCCGGCTGAACAAGCGGCCAACACGGTTGTACAAACGTTGCAAAAGGGCTATTTGATTGCAGACCGCGTGTTGCGCCCAGCACTGGTCACCGTCGCGGCCTAAACGACGAGAGGTAAGTTTTTTGTGGTTTTGGGTAATAAAAGCGGGTTTTAGTCTTGAAATCGCTCAATTCCCCCCCAATTACCACTCATTAAAGTAGTTCATCCTAATTCTGATTTTTAAAAAGGTAGTTTGACCATGAGCAAGATTATCGGTATCGACCTTGGCACCACCAACAGCTGCGTGGCAGTGATGGATGGCGGGAAAGTAAAAATTCTTGAAAACGCCGAGGGCACCCGCACTACGCCTTCAATCGTTGCTTACATGGAAGACGGCGAAACGCTAGTTGGCGCACCCGCCAAGCGTCAGGCAGTGACCAATCCAACTAACACCTTGTATGCCGTCAAGCGCCTGATCGGTCGTAAATTTACAGAAAATGCTGTGCAAAAAGACATCCACTTGATGCCTTACAAAATCGTCAAGGCCGACAACGGCGACGCTTGGGTTGAAGCACAAGGTAAAAAACTCGCGCCATCACAAGTTGCTGCAGACGTCTTGCGCAAAATGAAAAAAACTGCCGAAGACTTTTTAGGCGAAACCGTGACCGAGGCCGTGATTACCGTGCCTGCGTACTTTAACGACAGCCAGCGCCAGGCCACAAAAGACGCTGGCCGTATCGCCGGTTTGGACGTTAAACGCATCATCAACGAGCCCACCGCTGCGGCGCTTGCGTTCGGCATGGACAAATCCGAAAAAGGTGATCGTAAGATCGCCGTGTTCGACTTGGGCGGTGGTACCTTCGATATCTCGATTATCGAGATCGCCGATGTTGACGGTGAAAAGCAATTTGAAGTGCTGTCGACCAATGGCGATACCTTCTTGGGTGGCGAAGACTTTGACCAGCGCATCATTGAGTACGTGATTGCTGAATTCAAGAAAGAACAAGGCGTTGATTTGTCAAAAGATATATTGGCCTTGCAGCGCTTAAAAGAAGCGGCTGAAAAAGCCAAGATCGAATTGTCGTCGACTCAGCAAACTGAAATTAATTTGCCGTACATCACGGCAGATGCCTCAGGCCCTAAGCATTTGAACTTGAAGATGACACGTGCCAAGCTCGAGTCACTGGTTGAAGAGCTGATTTCACGCACGATGGACCCATGCAAAATCGCGATTAAAGACGCCGGTGTCAAGCTCAGCGAGATCGACGATGTGATCTTGGTGGGCGGTATGACCCGCATGCCCAAGGTGCAAGAAAAGGTTAAAGAACTGTTTGGTCGCGAGCCACGTAAAGACGTCAACCCTGACGAGGCGGTTGCCGCGGGTGCTGCGATTCAGGGTTCAGTGTTGTCGGGTGATCGTAAAGACGTGTTGCTGCTTGACGTGACACCGTTATCTTTGGGTATCGAGACACTTGGTGGTGTGATGACCAAGATGATTACCAAGAACACCACGATCCCAACGCGCCATTCGCAAGTGTTTTCAACGGCCGATGATAATCAGCCGGCGGTCACGATCAAAGTGTTTCAGGGCGAACGCGAAATTGCCGCGGGTAACAAGACGCTGGGCGAATTCAATCTTGAAGGAATCCCACCAGCGTCACGTGGTACCCCACAGATCGAAGTGACGTTTGATATTGATGCCAACGGTATCGTGCACGTGTCTGCAAAAGACAAAGGTACTGGCAAAGAAAACAAAATCACGATTCAAGCAAATTCAGGCTTGACCGAAGAAGAGATTCAACGGATGGTGAAAGACGCTGAAGCGAACGCTGAAGAAGATCACCGTATGGCAGAGCTTGCCCTGGCTCGCAACAGTGCTGATGGCTTAGTGCATTCGACCCGCAAATCAATGACCGAGTACGGCGATAAGTTAGACGAGGCGGATAAAACTGCGATTGAAGCGGCCTTGAAAGACGTTGAAGATGCGTTGAAAGACAACGCAGACAAGACTATTATCGACGGCAAAGTTGAAGCCTTAGGCACAGCTTCGCAAAAGCTCGGTGAAAAGATGTATGCCGAAGCACAAGCCGCCCAGGCGGCAGCGGGTGGTGGGGCCGAGGCCTCGGGTGCGGGTGCAGCAGGTAGCAGCAAGCCAGCCGATGATAATGTCGTTGACGCTGATTTTAAAGAAGTGAAGCGCGACGCAAAATGATCGCCGAGTTGTAAATCGTATCCGCCCGGAACGCTTTTTAGCCTTCCGGGCGTGTTCTTTAGATTCACTTACTGAGCTCAAAGCATGGCAAAGCGCGATTTTTACGAAACCCTTGGCGTAGCCAAAAATGCGTCAGATGATGAGCTGAAAAAAGCTTATCGCAAACTTGCGATGAAATATCATCCTGATCGCAACCCTGATAGCAAAGAAGCCGAAGAAAAATTCAAACAAGCCAAAGAGGCTTACGAGATTCTTTCTGATGACAGCAAGCGTGCCGCCTACGACCGTTATGGCCATGCGGGTGTTGACCCCAACGCTGCGGGCGCTGCAGGTGGTGCCGGTTTTGGCGACGCGTTTGGCGATATTTTTGGCGAGATTTTTGGTGGTGCCAGGCGTGGCGGTGGTGGCGGTGGCCCGCAGGTGTATCGCGGCGCCGACCTGAAGTACGCAATGGACATCACGCTCGAGCAAGCGGCGAATGGTTTTGACACTGAAATTCGTGTGCCAAGCTGGGAAAACTGCGAAGTGTGTAAAGGCTCGGGTGCCAAGGTCGGTACCAAGCCTAAAACCTGCCACACCTGCGGTGGCGCTGGTGCGGTACGGATGCAGCAAGGCTTTTTCAGCGTGCAGCAGACCTGCCCGACTTGTCATGGCAACGGTAAAGAAATCACTGACCCATGTGTGTCGTGCGATGGTGTGGGTCGCTCACGTCGCAACAAAACCTTGCAGGTCAAAATCCCTGCAGGGATCGATGACAGTATGCGGATTCGTTCGTCGGGCAACGGTGAGCCCGGCATCAACGGTGGCCCTTCGGGCGACTTGTTCGTTGAGATCCACATCAAAGAGCACAAGATTTTTCAGCGCGATAACGATGATCTGCACTGTGAGCTAACGATTCCGTTTACCAGTGCAGCATTGGGGGGCGACATTCAAGTGCCAACCCTCAATGGCAAAGCTGAGATCTCGATCCCCGAGGGTACGCAGTCTGGCAAAACGTTCAGGCTGCGTGGTAAGGGTATCAAAGGCGTACGTGCGTCTTATCCGGGTGACCTGTACTGCCACGTTGTCGTCGAAACGCCCGTGCGTTTAACCGATGAGCAAAAAACTTTGTTGCGTCAGTTTGAGGCCTCGCTTGGCGAGGGCAGTGACAAGCACTCGCCACAAAGCAAGTCTTGGACCGATCGGGTGAAAGACTTCTTTTCTTGAGTTTGTTTCAACAGCCATAAAAAACAGCCCGCGGGCTGTTTTTTTTTAGTGGTTTACTTCTTTTTCTCAAAGTCACCCGCAGCGACGCTGCTGAACTGCGTTGGCTGCAAGTATTTGCGTACCGCTGCGTTCAGTTGGTCAGGCGTAAGCGCTGCAATTTTTTTATCTAAGTCTGCGGCCCAAGCAAAGCTGCGCTCAGTCTCGAGATAACTGACCCAAGCCGAGGCGAGACTGCCTTGCTGCGCGCGCGCGAGTTTGCGGTAATTCAGTAGCGCGGTGATTCCGTCTTTGACCTCGGTTGCCTCAAAACCGTCTTTAACTAGGCGATCGAGTTCTTGGCGGATCGCGTCTTGAACTTTAGTGCGATTTTCGGGGGCGAAAATCGCGTACATGCCCCACGAACCAGTGGGTTCAAATGACGAGACCGATAAGCGACTGCGCACGTTATAAGACAGACCTTCTTTTTCACGCACACGCATCCACAGTCGAGAGGTTTCAGACGAGCCCAGCAGAAAGTTTGCCAAATACAGCGCAGGGTAATCTGGATCAGTGTCTTGTAGTTTTAACGCCAGGTTGGCCGTATAAAAAGCGTTGGCTTTGTCTGGCGTCAACGCCTGCATCTGCGCTGGCTTAACCTCGCGATAGGGGTTGCTGATGCGGGTATAGGGTGAGCCAGAACCCCAAGTGCTCAAGGACTTGGCCACGGTTTGCTCGAAGCTCGCAGGGTTAAAGTGCCCCACGATGCCGATCGATACCTTACTGGCACCGTAGAAGGTTTTATGAAAATTCACTAAATCGCTGCGATTGAGGCTTGTGACGGCTGCCAAAGACTCTTCGAAGCTCGGCATGTAACGAATGTCGTCTTTTGCCCAAGGGTTGTCATGACGCATGAGCATACGTGAGGCAATCGACGTTGGCTCGGTCATCGAACTTTTGATACTTGTGGTGACTTTGCTGGTGTATTCGTCGAGTTGTTCTTGCGAAAAATTAGCCTGTTGCACCACCTCAAATACCAAACTGACCAGTGCGTCGATATTGGCATGCGTGGTTGACAGGCTAATCGTCAAGTCAGTGCCAGAGCCCGAAATACCAACTTCGCCACCGAGTGCGTCAATACGATCGCCGATTTGCTCGCGCGTCAGAGTGTTGGTGCCCTTGAGCAGAAGATCTGCCGTCACGATCGCGTTTAAGCGTTGACCTTTCAACGCCTCGGCGCTGCCAAACTGCAAGGCGATCGTGGCATTGACCCGATCGCCGCGCGCTTCTTTAGGCAGCATGGCGAGCTTGACCGAGCCGTTTGGCACTTTCAGCACTTTGCGTTGAGTCAGGGCATTGATATTTGTGGGGTCGGGGTCAAAGGCTTCGGCCTGTTTGAGTTGCGTGTTACCGACATAGTTGGCCAGATCTTTTTTCAGGTCTGGAACGGCAATCAGGGGTGCGCGCGTCGGTTTATCGGTGGGGATGTATTGACCTTGGGTGCGGTTGGCCTGCGTTAAATACGCTTGGCCGACACGCTGCGCTTGCTCAAGCGTGACCGCACGAATTCGGTCGCGCGAGACAAACAACATGCGCCAGTCGCCCACGGCGATCGCCTCAGAGAGCCCTGAGCTGATTCGTTGTGCGTCACTAAACATCAGATCCCAGCTTTTCAGCCACTGGTTGCGCACGCGCTCAAGCTCTTCAGAGGTGAACGGTTGTTTGGACAGCGATTCAATGGTGCTTGTGAGTGTGTCAAGCGCTTTCGGTTGATCCATGCCCGGCTCGAGCGAGGCGCCAAACATTACGATGCCCGGTGCATATTGGTCCATCGTGAAGCCCAAGACGCTTGCCGCTTGTTTGGTTGGGACCAAGGCCTTGTATAGCCGGCCTGAGGGCGTATCCGCGATCATCATACTGGCGAGGTCGAGCGCCGAGAAATCAATATGCGAGGCAGGAGGCACGTGGTACAACGCAGCAACGAGTGGCGAGCCACCGGAGCGGCGCAGGGTGATCGCGCGCTCGCCATCTTGGACTGGCTCGACGGTGTATTCGGGTGGCAACTTGCGAGCCGGCTTTGGAATACCAGCAAAGGCACCGATAACATCCTTGAGCGCAGTTTGAGGATCGAATTTTCCGGCGATGATCAAGACCGCGTTATCGGGTTGATAGTGCGCACGATAGAACGCCTGCAACTGAGCGATATCGACATTTTCGACATCAGAGCGAGCACCGATGGGGGTTTTGCCGTAGTTGTGCCATTGAAATGCCATGCCAAGCATTTTTTGCCAAAGCATTCGAAAGGGATTGTTTTCGCCACTTTCCATCTCGTTGCGCACCACCGTCATTTCGGTATCGAGGTCTTCGCGTTTGATCGTTGAATTGATCATGGCATCGGCTTGCCAACCGACATACCACTTAAGGGTATCTGGGTGGGCGGCGAAGCTTGCGTAGTAGTTGGTGCGATCAGTTGAGGTTGAACCGTTGGCTTGCAGACCGCGTTTTGAAAACTCACCTAAGGCGTTTGGAGTGTTAGGCGTGCCTTTAAAGAGCATGTGTTCAAGTAAGTGTGCCATGCCGGTTTCGCCATAGTTTTCATGACGCGAACCAACAAGATAAGTCATGTTGACCGTGGTGGTTGGTTTAGAGTCGTCTGGCGCCAACAAAATACGTAAACCGTTGGCCTCAAGCCTATATTCGGTGATGCCCTCAACACTTGTGATTTGCGTGATGCCTGCGGGTGGGGTGAAAGCCATACTTTGGGTTGCCG
>Ga0209551_1000451_pt1 | contig 15363 bp, 13 predicted proteins | sample LauGreSuBDMM15SD_2_FD_187568 | JGI IMG/M metagenome (GOLD analysis project Ga0209551, IMG submission 187568) | Freshwater lake microbial communities from Lake Michigan, USA - Su13.BD.MM15.SD (SPAdes) (version 3) | ecosystem: Environmental > Aquatic > Freshwater > Lake | place: Lake Michigan, USA... | reverse complement strand
CGGTTTTTCAACAATCATCCTTACTAGAGGTCTAACCATGAGCCGTCGTTCATTTATTTCTGCCGGTGTTGTTTTCTTTTGCCTGATGGCCAATCAGGCGCTGGCTCAGGGGCGTGATCCCGCCACGCTACGCGTTGCGCTACTGCCCGATGAGAACGCAACCACCCTCATACAAAACGCACAGCCACTCAAGGCCTATCTAGAGCGCACGCTGAACAAAAAAATTGAGCTCATCGTCACCACGGATTATTCATCCATGATTGAAGCGATGCGCTTTGGTCGGATCGAGGTGGCGTACTTTGGGCCTTTTTCTTACGTTCTCGCTAAGTCACGTGCGCCTGAAATCGAGCCCTTCGCCGTTGGTGTTGAGCGGGGCGCCCCTACCTACAACTCGGTCTTAATTGCCAATGCAGCGGGTGCTGTGAAAACACTCGCTGACATACAAGGAAAGCCGTTCGCCTTTGGCGACCAAGCCTCAACATCGAGCCACTTAGCGCCTCGTGCCTATCTGCTTAAAACGGCGCAATTAGATGGCGATAAAGATTACAAACCAGTCTTTTTAGGCACGCATGATGCCGTGGCACGGGCCGTGCAAGCCGGGCAAGTGCCTGCCGGTGCGCTGTCCAAACCGATTCTCGACTCGTTGATCAGTAAAAATGTCATTGACCCTGCCAAAATCGTGCAGCTTGCCCTGTCAGAACCAATCCCAAATTACCCAATTGTGATGCAGGGTAATCTGACGCCAGCACTCAAGCAATCTCTTCGCGATGCCTTTTTGAACGTGAAAGACAAAGAGGTATTGAAATCGTTTCGCGTTGAAGGCTTTGTCGCAACCGACGACAAAGCTTACGACGTGTTGCGCGAAACAGCCAAGATCCTAAAGCTTGATATAGGTAAGATGAAGTAATGCTCACGCCCAACGCAATTCCGTCAAGCGACGCGACACTTTCACACAAGCCGCAGTATGAAGCCCTGCTGAGCAACGCACAAAGCGCGCAACTGCGTCAACTCAGGCTTGTTATTACAGTCATCGCGGTGTGCTGCGTTGCGCTTTGGATCTGTGGCGTGTTTGACCTGACGCGCTTCATCGAAGGCGGCCCAGCGATCGCACAATTAGCCTCAGAAATGGTGCCACCCGACTTTAGTCGGTGGCGGCACTGGCTCAAACCATTGGTGGACACGTTGGCCATGTCGATTGCCGGCACCGCGCTGGCCGTTTGCCTGTCATTACCCCTTGCATTACTGGCTGCGCCCAATACCACGCCCAATGTATGGCTCGCTAAGGTCGTGCGGGTGCTGCTTTCAGCCATGCGCTCAGTACCCGAAATTATTTTGGGGATTCTGTTTGTCGCCGCCGTAGGTTTTGGTGCGCTACCAGGCGTCTTGGCATTGGCGCTGCATTCAGTGGGTATGGTCGGTAAGTTTTACGCCGAAGCGATTGAGCACGTTGATCCCAAGCCACTTGAAGCCGCGCGCGCCGCGGGCGGTAATGGCTTTCAGGTCATCGTCCACGCCGTACTGCCACAAGTTTTACCGCAAATCGCCGACATCACAATCTATCGTTGGGAGTATCACTTTCGCGCCTCTGCCGTCTTGGGGATTGTGGGTGCAGGAGGCATTGGCTTTGAGCTGATGGCGGCGCTACGGCTGATCCATTACGACCAAGTTTCGGCGATTTTATTGACGATTCTGGCATGTGTCGTCGTCGTAGACGGGATCGGTGGTGTGCTGCGCAAAACACTGAAGTGACCGTTCTGGATTGAAAGATAATATGCCTCACAAAATTGTTGTCACGAATCCGATTCACGCTGAGGTTCGCCAACGCCTTGCGCAGTATGGCGAGGTAGTCATGAACCCCTTGCTCGAGCCGTGGCAGCCCAACGAACTCGCCGAGCATTTATCGGCTGCGACGGCAATGATGGGTTTCATGACCGATCGTGTCGATGCGAAGCTGCTTGAGCAAGCGCCGCAGCTCAAAATCGTGGCCTGCGCGCTCAAGGGCTTTGATAACTACGACGTCGCGGCCTGCACACAACAAGGTATTTGGGTCAGCATCGTGCCTGACCTGCTCACTGAGCCCACGGCAGAGCTCGCTCTGGGTTTGGCGATCGCGCTAGGCCGGCACGTGCGCTTGGGCGACCAACAACTGCGCACACAAACTTTTGAGGGTTGGCGCGCACATTTCTTTGGTCAAGGTCTGCATCACTCTACTGCTGCGGTCGTTGGGCTGGGTCTGGTTGGTCAGGCCATTGCCCAGCGCCTCGCTGGCTTTGACTGCAAGTCACTGCTAAGCGTCGATCCACAGACTTCAGTAGCTGGCGTCACGCCTTGCACTCTGGCGTATGCCATGCTGCATGCTGATTATGTGTTTGTCGCTGTGCCGCTCACCACAGAGTCTTTGAATTTGATTGATCATAAACAATTGGCCAGCAGCAAACCGGGTCAGTTATTGATCAACGTTGGGCGTGGCTCGGTGGTCAATGAGCAGGCCGTCGCACAAGCCTTAGAAAGCGGCCGCCTTGCGGGCTACGCCGCCGATGTCTTTGCCTGTGAAGATTGGGCCCTCAGCGATCGTCCACAGGTGATCGAGCCACGATTGCTCGCACACCCTGCAACCGTTTTTACCCCTCACCTGGGCTCGGCAGTGCGTTCAGTACGGCTCGCCATCGAACAGCGTGCAGCTGACAACATCATCGCTGTGTTAACAGGACACGCACCTCCAGATGCAATGAACGTGCCGTCCTAAAAAAATACCACGAGGTTTTTGTCTTACACTGAATTTTTGGCATTTGCGACAAGGCCTCTCCGATGACTGCACTTAACCCCATCCCAACCACCCTCATTCCAGGCGATGGCATTGGCCCTGAAGTGGTCAAAGCCACCGTTGCGGTGCTCGAGGCTTTAGGCGCCCCATTCAAATGGGAAACTCAACTTGCCGGTATGGCCGCGTTTAACGTTTGTGGCGACCCGATGCCGCAGCCGCTGCTCGAGAGCATTCGTAAAAATGGCTTGGCGCTGAAAGGCCCACTCTCAACCCCAATTGGCGAGGGCTTTCGTTCGGCCAACGTTCGGTTGCGTGAAACCTTTGGCTTATACGCCAATGTGCGTCCGGCACTGACCATTGTGCCCGGGCGCTTTGACAAGATCGATATCGTGTTGATTCGCGAAAACCTCGAAGGTTTTTATGTGGCGCATGAGCACTATCTGCCGGTGGGGGATGACCCGCGCGCCGTCGCGCTCTCTTCAGGCGCCAACACGCGCGTCGGCATCAACCGCATCGCACGCTATGCCTTTGAATACGCGGTGAAGCATGGCCGCAAAAAAATTACGATCGTGCACAAAGCCAACGTACTGAAAGTCTTAACAGGATTGTTTTTAGAAGAGGCTCGCAACGTCGCACGTGAATACGAAGGCCGTGTCGCGGTGGATGACCGTATTGTCGACGCCTGTGCCATGCAACTTGTGCTGAACCCGTGGCAGTTCGATATGCTTTTATGCTCGAACTTGTTTGGTGACATCTTGTCAGACGAGCTCGCTGGCTTGGTGGGCGGCCTGGGCTTGGCCCCGGGTGCCAATATTGGTAAGGATGTCGCAATTTTTGAAGCAGTGCATGGTACAGCCCCGGACATTGCCGGCAAAGGGATCGCCAATCCGATTTCACTGTTGTTGGCCTCTGGGCTTATGCTTGACCACGTTGGGCACCCCGAGCTTGCTACGTGTCTACGCACCGCGATTGAACTAACGCTGAATCAAGACAACGTGAAGACGACTGACTTAGGCGGTAAGGCGACCACGCTCTCGTTTACTGAGGCGTTGGTCAAACGACTAAAAAACGAATAGATTCGCTGCAGCAAACTGCGTAAAAAGAGCTGATGTCAAGGCTACATTTTAGACACGCCTGTCGCCGCGACCAAAAAGATTGCTGACTATTTGCAGCCTGTCAATACAGGATCACCTGTATGAAAAACCTGCCCGCTGACGCGGTTTGCGATTTACACTTGGCTTACGAGAGGCCTTGACGCTGCTGTAGGGCGCTTGGCGATCAAGCAAAGACTCCTTCGCAAAAAATTGATACAGACAGACACTCAAAAGGAACCGCAATGTTGCGCTTTTCACCTCCAAAACTGACTCAACTGGTGGGTATGCTGGCCGTCGCTCTCACCAGCGCGTTACCCTCGCTCAGCGCTCACGCGCAATCGCAAGACTATCCCAATCGCACTATTAAATTTTTGGTCCCGTATTCGGCAGGTACGACAACCGACGTCATTGCCAGACTGTACGCCCAAAAGCTCGGCGACAGCCTTGGTCAAACCGTGGTGGTCGAGAACAAGGCTGGTGCGGGCGGCAACATCTCGGCTGACGCAACCGCCAAAGCCGCGCCCGATGGTTACACCATCTCGTTTTCAACAAGCGCCACACACGCCACCAATCCGACACTTTATGCCAACGTCCCGTTTGACCCCATCAAAGACTTCACACATATCGCCTTGATGGTAGCGGCGCCAAACATGTTGGCCATCAACCCTAAAATCCCCGCCAACAACATGGCTGAACTCATCGCCTATGCAAAAGCGAACCCAGGGAAACTGACCTATATTTCGGCCGGCTCGGGTACCTCGCCGCATATGGCGGGTGAGTTACTCAAAACACTGGCTGGCATTGATATCCGGCACATCCCCTATAAAAACATCACCCAAGGCTTTAGTGATTTATTTGCCGGTGAAGTTTCGATGGCGTTTTATCACGTGCCTGTCATTTATCCCCATGTGCAGTCTGGCCGCCTGAAAGCGTTGGGCGTCGCGACCACAGCACGCAGCCCGATCGCCCCAGAAGTGCCACCTATCAGCGACACCGTGCCGGGTTACGACCTACGCCCTTGGTGGGGCTTGGCAGGCCCTGCTGGCTTGCCTCAACCCGTGATCGACAAACTTTATAAAGCCACGATGACGATCTTGGAAGACCCAGCTACACAAAAACGTTTTATTGAACTCGGTTTGATCATCACCCCGATGAATACAAAAGACTTCAATGCGTTTACCGTGACAGAGCTTGCTAAGTGGACAAAGATCGTAAAAGACTCTGGCGCAACAGCGAACTAAGCGTCTTACGTTGCAAAGCCAAACACTGAGGGCGATGATTCGCCTTCAGTGTGCCACGCCTAATACCCTACACGGTTCAGACCGTTGCAATCCTCTCTTTGATTCAAGCCGTTGTAATACTCTTCACGGTTCACGCTAAAAATAATCTTTTTTTTGAATGACAACAAAAACGACTCCTAGCATTTTGCCGACTACCGTAGTAGGTAGCTATCCTCAGCCCGCTTGGCTAGTGGATCACGCCCTACTCGCCCAAGGGGTGCCGCGCACGCGCCTACGAGAACTTTGGCGCGTTGCCCCCGAGCAGCTTCAAGCCGCGCAAGACGACGCCACCAAGCTCGCCATCCAAGAGATGGAGCGCGCAGGCATCGACATCATTACTGATGGCGAGATCAGGCGCGAAAGCTATTCAAACCGCTTTGCGAATTCGTTGGATGGTATTGACGACCAAAACCCCGCTGTGATTCGTTCGCAGAACGGACTTGAAACGCTGATACCCCGCGTAGTCGGTAAGATCACTCGCGTGCATTCTGTTGAGGTCGAAGACTTTAAGTTTTTAAAACAGCACACCGACCGCTTAACCAAGGTGACACTTCCTGGTCCGTTCACCATGGGCCAGCAAGCCAAAGACGAGTTCTATCACGACGAAGAAGCCATGGTGATGGACTTTGCTGCCGCCGTGAATGCCGAGGCACTTGCGTTGCAAGCCGCCGGCGCGGACTTCATTCAACTTGACGAGCCCTGGTTGCGCCACGACCCTGAGGCCGCTAAACGCTATGCCGTCAAAGCCATCAATCGCGCCCTGCAGGGGGTTAGCGTGCCCACGATTGTGCACCTATGCTTTGGTTATGCAGCTGTGGTCAAAGGGCAAAAGCCAACGGGCTATTCATTTTTGCCCGGCCTCGGTGATTCAATTGCTACGCAGATTTCAATCGAAGCTGCGCAGCCAAAGCTCGACCTTGGCGTGCTCGCAGATTTAGCCGGTAAAAAAATTATGTTGGGTGTGTTGGACTTAGGCAATCATCAAATTGAAACGGCCGAGCAAGTCGCAGTTCGCATTCGAGCAGGCTTGAAATATGTCAAAGCTGAACAACTGATCCCTGCGCCAGACTGTGGCATGAAGTATTTGTCCCGCGACATCGCTTACGGAAAACTCTGTGCGCTGAGTCAAGGGGCACAGCTTGTGCGTGCGGAGCTTGGTGCCGCCTAAAGCAGACACTGCTGACGCTAAGGTTGACTCGACTGCGGCGAGAAAAGTGTTTTAAAGAGAAAGTGAATTGTTTGCCCAACAGCTGAACCGGTCGAAGTGTTAAGGAGAACGACTTGAAAAAAAATATTCAAAGAATGTCGCAGCAAATTCATGTCAATCGCATCGCCTCAATCGCGCTTGCGGGTTTAATCGGCCTATTTGGCGCAGCAACAGGCGTTCACGCACAAACTGACTATCCGAACCGACCAATCAAAGTCGTTGTGCCATACACCGCCGGCGGCAACGTCGACATTACCGCGCGAGTCTACTCAAAGAAGTTGTCTGAGCATCTTGGGCAACAAGTGATTGTTGAAAACCGGCCAGGTGCCAGCACGATCATCGGCAGTCAGTCTGTCGCAAAAAGTACGCCAGACGGCTATACGCTGCTAATCACCGGCACCATTACTTCAGCGCACACTTTGAATCCGGGCTTATTTGCCACCCTGCCCTACGACACCAACAAAGATTTTGCACCGATCAGTCTGTTAACACAACTGTCCTTATTCGTCGTGGTGCATCCCTCTTTACCGGCGAATACTCTGCAAGAACTCATTGCGCTTGCGAAAGCAAAGCCCAAGCAGATCAACGTGGCCACTGGGGGCAGCGGCGGCTCGGCAAATTTAGCCGTCGAACTATTAACAATGGCCTCGGGCGCTCAATTCACTGCAATTCATTACAAAGGTAACGCGCCCGGCCTGGCAGATACCGTGGCGGGGCAAACCTCAATGATGATCGAGACTACCTCGACCGCATTGCCTCATATAAAAGGTGGCAAGTTACGCGCGTTAGCGGTCACCAGCAATAAGCGCTCAGCGCTACTGCCTGACGTACCGACGGTTGCCGAGTTAGGCTACCCAGGGTACGAAGTCACGCTTAAGCTTGGCATGCTTGCGCCCGCAGGCACGCCACGGGCCATCGTCGATAAGCTCGCCGCAGAGGTCGCTTCAATCGCTCGCGACCCAGCCACGCAAAAACTCTTTGCTGAGCAGGGCTCTGAAGCCATCAGCAGCACCCCACGGGCATTTGCCGCAGAGATTGAGGCAGACATCATCAAATGGACTGCGCTGATGAAACAGAACGGGATCAAGGCCGAGTAGCTTGCAGCGCATTACAAAAATCTTGCTGGACTCTTTTCAATAACGCAAAGACCCATTAAGCTTTAATTTTCTCGCAAGCATTCATTCAAACATGCAATCAATAAAAATAGCCATTCTCAGCGTCTTACTATGTTTGAGCGCTAACGCCGCCGTAGCGGCTCCGATGACAGAAGCTCAACTCGAGCGCACCCTGAACACAGCGGCAGAGCACTTTACGCGCTCGACGCGAGCCGCAAACGCTAATGATTTATTTGGTGCCTGTAGTTCAGCGCGCAAAGGTCTAGAAGTTTTCTATACGATCGATCCGCAACGCGACGTGCCTCGTCAATATCTGAAAGACTACAACGCAAGCTTTGAAAAGATCAAAATTTTGGTGCAAGCTGCAAAAAATGCGGGCTGCAACTTTTGAAACGCTAAGCTCTCTGCGCCGACCATGAAAGACTGCTGCTTGAATGAGATCACCAACTAGCAATAGGTGGCTGGCTGACTGAACCCTCTAGCCACCCAAAAACAAATATCGCCTTGTGAATCACCCACACTTGTTGAATAATGCAGCAACAAAATCTTATCAAGAGGCAACTATGCAACACGAAACGTCACAGCATGAAGCACCCGCTAGCGGCATGAGTCAGACAGCGGTATGGACTCTCATGCTCTTGCTGTTTGGGCCATCAGCACTGACACTCTGGTGGGTGATTCATCAGTCGTCTTGATCAGCCAAGGCTGGCTGGCACAGAGAGATGTAAGGTAAGCTAGCCAAGAGCAAGCTACCCTACTTCTTCGACCGCATCGCTTGATGCGGTAACACCGCACGATCTCACATCACTGCATTATTTCGCGAACAGCGAACTCATATTTGCAAAGGCTTTAAATTCGATCGCGTTGCCCGACGGATCCATAAAAAAACATGGTTGATTGCTCGCCGACCTCGCCTTTGAAGCGGGTGTAGGGTTCGATTACAAACGATGTACCGACCGCTTTGAGTTTTGTGGCCATGATTTCCCACTGAGGGATCGACAACACCGCCCCAAAATGACGCACGGGTACTTGATGATCATCGACCGCACTTGTTTGCTTGTTTCCGCATTCGTCAGGTGCTAAGTGCGCAACGATTTGATGTCCGTAAAAATCAAAATCGACCCAGTCTGGTGCACTACGACCTTCGCCGCAGCCCAAAACGCCAACGTAAAACTGGCGCGTCTCTTCGATATCGCGCACCGGAAAAGCCAAATGAAAGGGGGGCATTGATGCAGCCTGTGCAGACATGTTTAAAACCTCAGTAAACAGAAAAACCACAAGGGGCTATAGAAACAGACGACGGAGAAAAATTTGATCTCGATTAAACGCGACAACCAAAGTAAAAGCGACAAGCAAAATACACAAAACCTTTTCACCTAACGCGCTGAGTTTTTCAGAAAGTCGCAATATCTCATCCTTCTTTGGGTAGGACTTTTAGCCTTCTAATAAAAAACATCAAACACTTATATAGCGATCAGTATTAAACGTACTTTTCGAGGTTTAGCAAATTGGGCGCCCGAGGTTTAACATATCACCACGTTGACGACAATCTGTGAGAAGGCCTCTATAAGCCGAGCCAACCGTCAACCTAAGTGACCATAGTTTAACAAAAAGCCCCCTGTGTCAGACTACCGCTTACATCGAGGCCTAAACTAATATTTATATCTGCAAAACTTTACAGTAAAGTTGTGTAGTTATTGATAAGATTGGTTGTAAATAAAAGTACGCTTGTTAGCGAGAAGACAAACTTATTATGAAATGCCTACTTAGTACATTCTTTGGTAAAATTTTCCTGAGTGTTCCTTTGTTAGTGCTCAGCACCGTCGCACACGCGCAGGCCATTGGATTTGTGGGTCTATTCTTTGAGGCTGCCACGGGCTATCAAGAAATGACCGCTAAAGTACACGATGTCAAAATCAATAATCTGAGTTTCGGGCGGGCGGATCGAGAGCAAAAAATAACAGGCGTACCGTTCGCCGTGAATATTGGATATTCAGCCGCTCTTAGTCAAGCCGCAGGTCTGGGAGCTCGTTTTGAATACAACCCAAAAAGTGGCCGCATCGCTTTATCAATCATTCCAAGCTTGGCTATGACAGAAATCCAGCAAGTTTACGGTAAACTTGGCTGGGCTTACATGGAGACAACGGTCGACGCCTTGTTGCCTGGGCTCGCGGTCAGCTCTCAAACTGCTTACCTGAGTGGCCCTTTGGTGGGCATAGGCTCAAAACTTTTGCTGACGGATAATGTTTACGTCTTTATAGAGCTCACTTACTACAAGTATGCAGACTTGTCTTTAAGCGCAAAAAACGGGCCGATAAATGTCTCTGGTAAAACTTCATCAAGCGCTCAAAATGCGCTCATCGGGCTAGGTTACAGGTTCTAGTCGGCTCTAGGGCTACGCTTCACCAATAACATCGAGCTAAGCCTGTCGTAAGAAGCAGTAATAACAGTACAGGCAACAAATATGTTTACAAATCTCGCTTAGCAAACACTACTATTCGTAGTTATATTCTCGACTCTCTCAACCATGTTGGGTGTATATTTTTTTAAATCGACCATTGCCCTATCAACCTCGAAAAAGTGGCCTCAACGCGCAACACTTTTGCTACCTCTTGCCCTCGTTCTCTTTTGTCTATCCATCCCTCTGTATGGCCTGAACGCCTTTGCGAAATCACCGGGAATCTCTCTTCTCTTCGCAAACCTCCTCATCACGGTTTCAATGGCAATTGTTGCCTTGCTAATTTTTCATTTGACAGAAAGCCTAAGCGAAAAAAAAATCTACCTGATGCTAGCTGGTTTGTTGGTTTACGCAATGTGTTTCGAAGTCTTCAGGCACAGTGGAGAGACAGTAAAAAGATTGACAATTGCGTCGCTAGCGATGACGCTTATTTTTCTCTGGCCGCTGCTCTCTGTTGGCGGGCAACTTTGGCAACAACAGGCATCAATTCATCTTAAATTTCTGGCGGCCATGCTTTTTAGCGCGACCTGCTTTTGGTTCATTCGCACCGGTTACGGTATCATGAACATCATCAACCCCGACACGATCGGTCTATTCGATTTATTGGAGGGCACTGGATTACGCCTGATAGCAGCAGTCTTCAGCGTACTTTTGATGCTCACAATCAGCAATCGATTTTTTGAATTGTCGTTAATTCGATCTCAGGCAAAAGCTCAAAATAATGAAACGCAGATGCTTTCGTCATTAACCGCTTTATCTTTGGCGCGATACAACGAAACCGGGCAGCACATTCTGCGCACCCAAAAATATGTCAAGCAGCTTGCCTTACGCCTTCGTCAGCTCGGTCTGCACACGGCGTATCTTGATGATAAAAAAATAGAAGATATGTATAAAGCAGCCCCATTGCACGACATCGGAAAAGTCGGAATCCCAGATCAAATCCTTCACAAAAAAGGGCGATTGAACGCAGAAGAATGGATAGTTATGAAAACTCATACGACTATCGGCGAAAATGTTTTAGCGGCAGCAGATACAACCAGCAACGACACACAAAGCATTCTGGCGATCGCTTTAGAAATTGCCGCCGGTCACCACGAGCGCTGGGATGGCATGGGCTACCCAAGAGGAATGAAGGGCGAAGACATCCCTTTACCAGCGCGCATCATGGCGTTGGCAGATGTATATGATGCCTTAATCAGTCACCGAGTCTATAAGGCGGCTTGGTCTCACGAAGAAGCCTGCAAAGACATTATCAGCAGGAGTGGGAAGCAGTTCGATCCTCAACTCGTGCAAGCGTTTGTTTTAGAGACGACAGCTTTTCAGGCAATTGCGCTGAAGTTTCAGGATCAGGCTTAGCGTCTGTCAATTAATTTATTCGCAGTGCGGCGATCTACCTTCAACGATCACAATAGTCGCCTCGGTCGAGCGCAATCAACAAGTTGCACAAAAAATTTTAATTAGCCCAAGATAGCTTAGCAAAGTTACCTTACACTTGGCGTGTAGTCATGTGAAACCCTCTCATCGCCAGCTGCGCCTATCATGCTTAAAACACACCATCGCTATGACTACAGCCCGATCAATGCGCGGCCGGAGTACAGTTGGCCCAACGGTAAGCGCCTGGCGGTGCACTTCAGTTTAAATGTTGAGCATTTTTCTTTTGGCGAAGGGATCGGCAACGACTACGGCGGGCCCGGTCCGCAGCCGAACACTCGCAGCTTTGCTTGGCGAGATTACGGCAACCGAGTTGGTGCCTGGCGTTTGCTTGAATTAGCCGAGGCCTATAAGTTTCCGTATGCTCTGTTAATAAACACCGAGCTCTATGACTATTGCCCCGAGATGATTAAAGCCTTTAGCAGCCGAGGCGACGAAATCGTGGGGCATGGCAGAACCAACGCCGAACGCCAGATCGATATGAGCTACGACGAAGAAAAGATCTGCATTACTCAAGCGACTGACGCGATTCGACGCCACGAAGGCAAACCGCCGATGGGGTGGTTGGCGCCTTACATCTCACAAACGCATCACTCGCTCGATTTGCTCAAAGAAGCAGGCTACCGCTACATGATGGATTGGTCTTTAGATGATCAACCAGTCTGGTTCAGAACCGCCCATGGCCCTATTCTATCTGTACCGTATCAGCACGACTTAAACGACTCAATTGAGGCCGTCACCCGCCGCACGCCTTCACAACTTTATTGTCAAAATCTCATCGATCAGTTTGATGAAATGCTTGAAGAGTCGGCACGCAGACCGTTGGTCATGCCCATCGTGTTGCATAGCTTTGTTTTGGGGCAGCCCTATCGGCTTCGCCAGTTCAGACGCGTCATCGATCACATCATGAAGCACCGGGCTGAGCTTTGGATCACCACGCCTGGCGCCATTTGTCAACATATCGAAAGCTTACCATCAGGGGTGGTGCCAGGCAGAGATACACCCTACACACCTGATTAACGAAAATATACCAAAAGGCTTTCAAACGAAAGCCGAGCACCCCGCAACAGCGCCTGACCGAGTGGTGAGTGCGCCAAATCTATCTTGAGGCGTGCGAAGGGTCTGTGCTAAAGCCCTCGATCGGCACAGGCCGGCCAAATAAGTAGCCCTGATAATGCAAGCAGCCATGCTCAAATAAAAACTCGCGCTGCACGTGTGTTTCGACTCCCTCGGCGATCACGCTCAGACCTAGTGAGCTGCTCATCGCCAAAATCGCCCGCACAATAGCTGCGTCATCCGGGTCAAACGAAATGTCTCGCACAAATGAACTGTCGATCTTGACTTGATCCAGGGGCAAAAGCTTTAAATAAGATAATGATGAATAACCAGTGCCAAAGTCATCTAAAGAAAAACTAATCCCTCGGTTTTTAAGCTCAAGCATTCTTTGCGCCGCTTGATCGACTCGTTGTAAAACCGCACTTTCGGTTAGCTCAAGTGTGATGCGGTTTGGATTGATATGAAAGCGCTCAATCCCGCTGCAAATTTTGGCAACAAAATCAGCGTGGTGAAACTGTTCAGCACTGATATTGATTGAAAGTTTTAAGCCACTTGTGTCGGGTTGCTGCTGCCAGCGCTGGAGTTGCCTGAAACACTGCTCGACGACCCAATCACCAATCGGCACGATCAGACCGCTCTCTTCTGCTGCGGCAATAAAGGTCAGCGGTGAAATGATCTCAGCATTCGGAGGTGTCCAACGTAACAGCGCCTCGGCCCCCAGGACATGCCCTGTTTCATTGACTTGGGGCTGGTAATACAGCGTGAACTCGTTATTCTGAAGAGCACGCCTTAAGGCATCTACAAGCGAAGTGCTGCTATCGATTGAAGCCTGCATCTCTGGGCTAAAAAACCGATAGGTATTTCTGCCGCCCCGCTTGGCCTCATACAAGGCGATATCGGATTTTTTGAGTAACGCATCAATTGAATTATTTTCGTCACCAAATATTGTTAAACCTATGCTTGAGGTGATGTAGTAATCAGGTCGACCTGGAATCAATGGATACAACTGTGAAACCGACGCTTGAATCTTTTTAACGAGATCGTGCGCACGCTGCGTTGCGATGGCAACGTCCTTGCCAAGTCTTTCAAGAATGATTACAAATTCGTCGCCACCGACTCTAGACACTGTATCGTCTGGGCGAACACAATCCATCAGTCGACGTCCCACTTGTTTTAATAAGCGATCGCCGACATCGTGTCCTTGGGTATCATTCAAATTTTTAAAATGATCCAAGTCCATCATCAGCAACGCGCCCAGATCCTGCTCTTGCACACTGTTAGACGTGGCGAGCCTGAGTTTGTCTAGTAAGCGGCGACGATTCGGCAGAGCAGTCAGGGCATCGAAAAACGCAAGATTGTAGATCTGCTCTTCATCCCTTTTTTTCTCGGTGATATCCATGCAAAACCCGATCAGAGAATGGCCGGGTAGCGTGATCGCATGTATGTACGAAAGAAGGGCAGAGCCGTCTTTCTTGCGTAGTGTGATTTCTTTTTCATCAGAATTCTGTTGATGAACATTTTCAAAAAAAAGACTCGACTCTTGTGAGGTGTCTGAAGAAAACAACTCTGCCAAAGTCATCGTAGACAGCTCGTTCTTAGAAAACCCAGTCATCAGACTGATGGCAGGATTCACAAAGGCAAACTCACCACCGCCGTTTGCCACAAAAATCCCCATCGGCGCGTGTTCGACATAGGTTCGATAGCGTTCTTCGCTGCCGCGCAACTCAAGCTCGAGTGCATCGCGCCTTTCGATCTCGGCGATGAGCAAATCATTTTTGTGCAAAAGCTCGGCGTACTGACGGTTGGCATCGATCGCGACTACGTCAAGTGTTTGTGTACGCTTACGCAGCCTAAAAATACAGGCGATCATAAAGATCAACAGCAGTGCAACTGCGGTGGTAACAACTAGAGATAGCGAAGAAGTCATGCGTTCAGTGACTACCGCTTGGGGTGACAGATGGCAATGAGATTTCTATATCCATGTTGAGACGATACAGCCTTGGTAAAGGAAATTTTCATTCGTAGTCAAAGCTTGCAACTATGCCTGCACTCTTGCGTGAAATAGATGCTGCGACGCGGCAATTTTTAGGGTCAGGACCAAAAAACGCAAGCTAAAGCAGTCTTATCCACGCTGCAAAGTGCGGGAGGGATGCCCGCATGACGCCCAACAATAGATACGCTTCATATGAGTAGTGCTATATTACTTTTGGTTATAAGAAGAGATAAAATATGTACTTCCGTTAGCAATAGGCAAAGCGCACAATGCTACTTAATACACACGTTTAAAGGTCGTTTGCGCCATGATAAAAAAAATCGCTTTTTGTTTGTTCGGTCTGTTTCTTAGCTCAAGTGCAAGTGCCGCCGATCCTCTGTTGAATGCACAAGCTACACAGGCTGCGCTCGCCACACCAGGCACGGTCATCATCGACATCCGCGACCCTAAATCTTACGCAAGCGGTCACATTGTGGGAGCGTTGAACGCGCCCTACGGCACGTGGCGCGGCCCCGAAGGCAATCCTGGCGAATTACCCTCGCTTGAAACCCTAACCAAACTCGTACAACGCCTGGGCCTCACGCCCAGTGCACATGTGATTGTGGCCTCTTCGGGCAAAGACGCAACTGATTTCGGTGCGGCTGCGCGCGTGTATTGGACACTCAAAGTTTTAGGCCTGCAAAACTTGTCTGTATTGAACGGCGGTTTAAAGGCTTGGCAGGCTGCGGGGTTTAGCCTAGACACCAAACCAGTGTCAGCTGCAGCAAGCACGTACACCCCAAGCATCAACCAAAGCATGATCGCCACGCGTGCCGATGTCGTCAGCAGCGTTCAATCGGGTAAAGCACAACTCATTGACGCGCGCCCCACCGCTTTTTTTGATGGCTCAACGCGGCACACAGCTGCCAAGGTGCCTGGCACCTTAAAAGGCGCGGTCAGCGTCGAACACTCAACGTGGTTTGCGC
>Ga0209551_1000448_pt1 | contig 15391 bp, 9 predicted proteins | sample LauGreSuBDMM15SD_2_FD_187568 | JGI IMG/M metagenome (GOLD analysis project Ga0209551, IMG submission 187568) | Freshwater lake microbial communities from Lake Michigan, USA - Su13.BD.MM15.SD (SPAdes) (version 3) | ecosystem: Environmental > Aquatic > Freshwater > Lake | place: Lake Michigan, USA... | reverse complement strand
AAGCGCGATGATGGGCGATGTTGGACAGGCGCTGTTGCAGGGCAATACCGCAAACGCCAAACAACTTGCGCAAGCTTGGGCAGATTTATTCCCTAACCGTTTTTATATTGAGCTCCAGCGTGCAGGTCATGTGCAGCAAGAAGCTTATATCTCGCATGCTGTGGCGCTGGCCTCAAAGCTTGCTTTGCCAGTGGTGGCAACCCATCCAGTACAGTTTATCGAGACGGAAGATTTTAAAGCCCATGAGGCGCGGGTGTGTATTGCCGAAGGCTATATGTTGGCTGATACACGTCGCCCAAAATCATTTACCGAAGACCAATATTTTAAAACCCAAGCAGAGATGACTGCGTTATTTGCGGATATTCCAGAAGCGTTGGCGAACAGTGTGGAGATTGCTAAGCGTTGTAATTTAACGCTTTCATTGGGTAAAAACTTCTTACCGCAATTCCCAACCCCCAATGGTGAAGGCTTGGATGAGTATTTGGTGATTCAAGCCCAAGAGGGCTTGGTTAAGCGTTTAGACGTGCTTTATCCAGACCCTGAAAAACGTGCTGCTAAAGCACCAGAATATGAAGCGCGGCTTGCGTTTGAAACTGGCATCATCATTCAGATGGGTTTCCCCGGCTACTTCTTAATCGTGGCGGACTTTATCAATTGGGCGAAGCATAACGGCGTGCCTGTCGGGCCTGGGCGGGGTTCTGGTGCGGGCTCTGTAGTGGCTTATAGCTTGGGTATTACCGATCTTGATCCATTGCAGTACGCCTTACTGTTCGAGCGCTTCTTAAATCCAGAGCGGGTTTCCATGCCCGACTTCGATATCGACTTCTGCCAAGAAGGTCGCGACCGCGTGATTGATTACGTGAAGCAAAAGTACGGATTGGAGGCGGTTTCTCAAATCGCTACCTTTGGTACCATGGCGGCTAAGGCCGTAATTCGCGATGTCGGTCGTGTGCTCGATTTGCCGTTTAACTTTGTGGATGGCATCGCCAAACTCATTCCGCTTGAGCTTGGCATTACGCTCAAAGATGCGCTTGAAAAAGAGCCGCAATTAGCCGAGCGTCGCGAGCAAGAAGAAGAAGTAAAAGAGCTGCTTGAGTTAGCGCTTCGTCTTGAAGGCTTAACGCGTAACGTCGGCATGCATGCGGGAGGCGTGCTAATTTCTCCAAGTAAAATTTCTGATTTTTCACCGATTTATTGCCAAGCCAATGGCGATAGTTTGGTGAGCCAATACGACAAAGACGATGTGGAGGCAGTAGGGCTCGTTAAGTTCGACTTTTTGGGACTACGCACACTGACTATTTTAGAAATGGCTTTAGTAAATGCGAATGCTCAGCGCGCTTTAGTTGGCTTAGAAGCGCTTTCGTTAGAGACCTTGCCGATTGACGATAAGCCAACTTATCAGCTGCTGAAATCAGCCAATACCACAGCGGTTTTCCAGCTAGAGTCGCGCGGCATGAAGGACATGCTTAAACAAGCGAAGCCCGACTGCTTTGAGGATATTATCGCGCTGGTGGCTTTATATCGGCCAGGTCCCATGGATTTGATTCCCGACTTCTGCCGACGTAAGCACGGTTTACAACGCGTTGAATATCCGCATCCTGCGCTTGAACCTATCCTCAAAGAAACCTACGGGATTATGGTTTACCAAGAGCAGGTGATGCAAATTGCACAGTTGGTTGGCGGCTATAGCCTTGGCGGCGCTGACTTGCTTCGCCGTGCGATGGGTAAGAAGAAAAAAGAAGAAATGGATGCGCAGCGTGCCGTGTTTGTGGAAGGTGCTAAACAAAAAGGCACGCCTGAAAAGCAAGCGGCTGACTTATTTGACTTGATGGAAAAGTTTGCGAGTTACGGTTTTAACAAATCACATGCTGCCGCTTATGCCCTCGTTGCTTATCAGACGGCCTTTCTTAAAACGCATTATCCTGCGGCTTTCTTAGCGGCGACGCTGTCAGCTGATATGAATAACACCGACAGTGTGCATATTTTCTATGACGACTGCGTGGGCAATGGCGTGGAAGTAATGTCGCCAGACATTAACCAAAGCGAATTCAAATTTAAGCCGATCAATGACAAGCAAGTGTTTTATGGCTTGGGCGCACTTAAAGGCTCTGGTGAGGCGGCGATTGAGGTGATTCTTGCAGCGCGTAATCAAGACGGGCCATTTAAAGACTTATTCGACTTTTGTGCGCGTTTAGACTTACGTAAGGTCAATCGCCGCGTGATTGAATCACTGATTCGCGCTGGCGCGTTTGATCAATTAGAGCCTAATCGTAATGCCTTGCTTGCGGGCGTTAATTTAGCGATTGGCGCGGCCGAGCAAAGCGGGGCGGCCAGTGGTCAAGATAGCTTGTTTGGGGCAGTATCAGATAGTGCGGCGCATGTATTGCCAAATGTGCCTGCTTGGGCTGAGCCTGAAAAACTCCAACAAGAAAAAGTGGCGCTGGGCTTTTATTTAAGCGGCCATCCTTATCAAGCCTACCAAAAAGAAATCGCTACATTTGTGCATACGGATTTAGGAAACCTCAAGCCGCAGGATCAGCCACAGATCATAGCTGGGATCGTCATGGGCGTGAGGATTCGCATGACACAGCGCGGCAAGATGGCGATTGTGACCCTTGACGATGCAAAATCTCGTGTAGAGGTGGTGGTGGGTAGCGAGATGCTCGCGCAACATGCTCAGCTCATTAAAGATGACCAGCTCTTGGTGGTTGAAGGCCGTGTAAGTCATGATGACTTCTCTGGTGGTGTGCGGGTGAATGTCCGTAAGATTTACGATATTGCCTCTGCCCGCAGTGCTTATGCCAATATGCTTAAGATTTCTTGCAACGGCCAATCTGATGCAGTCAAGCTTCGTGAGCTGTTAGCGCCTTATTGCCGCGCAAACGCAGAACAAAATAGCCGTGGATGTGCGGTGAAAGTAGAGTATCACAACAACCAAGCCAAAGTGGAGATGATGCTAGGTGAGCACTGGCGTGTAGAGCTGCATGACGATTTATTAATCGGATTAAAAGCTTGGTTAAGCGATGAAAACGTAAAAATCCTCTATAATTAGACTTAATTTTGATAAGAACCAGTCTTGATATGAAAACAAGTTTTTTAGATTTTGAACAACCAATCGCTGAACTCGAAGCAAAAATTGATGAGCTCCGTCACGTGCAAGATGGCTCTGCGCTGGATATTAATGACGAAATCAATCGTCTGCAAAAGAAAAATCAAGAGATGACGAAAGCTATCTACAGCAAGCTGACTGCTTGGCAGATCTCTCAAGTGGCACGTCATCCACAACGCCCTTACACCCTGGACTACATTCAAAGCATATTTACAGATTTTGAAGAGCTACACGGCGATCGTGCCTTTGCGGATGACCCTGCCATTGTGGGTGGTTTAGCACGCTTTGAAGGCAAATCGGTCATGGTCATTGGTCAACAAAAAGGCCGTGACGTGAAAGAGCGTCAATATCGCAACTTTGGGATGCCTCGTCCAGAAGGCTATCGTAAGGCTTTACGGTTATATCGCATGGCTGAAAAATTCGGCTTGTCGATCATTACCCTCATTGATACGCCAGGCGCTTATCCTGGTATTGGCGCAGAAGAGCGTGGTCAATCAGAAGCGATTGCGCGTAATCTATACGTCATGGCTGAACTTAAAACACCGATTATCGGTGTGATTATTGGCGAGGGTGGTTCAGGTGGCGCATTGGCGCTTGGTGTGGTGGATCAATTACTCATCTTACAATATTCCACTTACTCAGTGATTTCGCCGGAAGGCTGTGCTTCTATTTTGTGGAAGAGTGCAGACCAAGCTTCAGTGGCTGCGGAAACCTTAGGCATTACTGCGACACGCCTTAAAACGGCTGGATTGGTTGACCGTATTGTGGCTGAACCTATGGGCGGCGCGCATCGTGACCAAGAGTTGATGATGCAAAACTTGCGTAAAGCTTTAGCAGAAGAGCTAAAGGTTGTAGAGGTCAAACCGATTAAACAATTGCTGGCGCAACGCTACGAGCGCTTAATGAGCTACGGTCAGTTCAAAGAAGTGCCTGTTAAGTAATCCATTCTGCCGTTCGGGCTGAGTTTGTCGAAGTCCATTTCTGTTCTTGGCTCTACAAGCTCACCATGAACGTTCACTGATTGAGGTTCCACTATTACCAAAGCTTCAACTCACGCAAGCCGCAAAGCCCGTATTCAAGCTAATAAGCCAGATGCGGGCTTTGTGCGTATTCAAGCGCAAGTCGCGGAATTTTTAAGTAAAGCCATCTCGGCTAACACATCACCAACCTTGCTTCTCGCGCTGAGCGGTGGTTTGGATTCTTGTGTCTTGCTTCATGCTTTGGTTGAAGCTCAAAAGACGCTTAATTTCACTTTACGTGCCATGCACGTGCATCATGGGTTAAGTTCCAATGCAAATCATTGGGCAGACTTTTGTGCTCAGACTTGTGCGGCATATCAAGTGCCATTTGAGCTTGTAAAAGTCATGGTACAAAAGAACATTGGGCTAGGTGTTGAAGCCGCAGCGCGCGAGGCGCGATACCAAGCTTTGTTTGCAGCTAACGCAGACTTTATTGCGCTTGCTCATCATCAAGACGACCAAGCAGAAACGCTATTACTGCAATTGCTAAGAGGTGCAGGGCTAAAGGGTTTATCCGCAATGGCGGCGCAAGATGCTCATAGAAGCATGCTTCGTCCCTTGTTAGATGTTTCTAGGTTGGAGATTGAGGCTTACGCAAAAGCGGCTAAATTAGCTTGGATAGAAGACGAAAGTAATCTCGATAAGCAGTATGACCGCAACTATTGCCGCCACGAAGTCATGCCTGTGCTTAAAGCGCGTTTTTCAGCCGCTAGCGCGACTTTAGCCCGCTCGGCAGCACATATTGCCGAAGTGGCTAATTTACTCGATGAGCTCGCGCAAATCGATGCGCAAGCTTGCGTGATTGAAGGCCGCATGAATGTTGAGCTATTGACTGCATTAAGTTTACCTCGTGCTAAAAACTTATTCCGTTGGTGGCTCGCGAGCCTGCGTTTCTCTGCACCGAGTAAAGATAGGCTAGATGACATGCTCGCACAGCTCATCAATGCTAGGGCAGATGCTAGCCTTAAAGTTGTATTAGATAAAACGAGTGATAGCTTTTTGCGCCGTTATCAAGGATTTGCTTATATTGAGATTAACCATCCTGAACAGGCATCCGAAATTGCCATGATTTGGCAGGGTGAAGACGCTTTAACCATGCCTGATGGCACGCAATTAGTCTTTAAACGCAAACAAGGCGAGGGCTTAGCGATTGATCGGCTAGGTGGGCACAAGCTTCGCGTTGCAAGCAGGAAAGGCGGAGAGCGCTTTAAGCCTGATTTAGCAAGGCCAACGCGCACGCTTAAACACCTTCTCCAAGAATCGAATATGCCGCCTTGGTTACGTGAAAGACTCCCGCTGATTTATTTGGATGACACGCTGGCTGTGGTGCCGAAAATCGGTGTGGATTGTATGATGCAAGCCGCAGAGGATGATATGGGCTTAGTGATTACCTGGTCAACGGATAGCAAGGTGTGAGGCATAAAAAAACAGCGCCAATTGGCGCTGTTTTGAAGTTGGGATTCATCCTTAGGAGAGAGGCATCACGATTAAATACTATCAATCATCTCGCTCTATTTAGTACAGAATATCTCCCGAAAAACATTGGGAATAACTCCTAACCATGAACATCCGTTTTTTTAATCTAAACCGATTTGATAAACTTCTTCTTCGATTTCAACGATTTTACCTGTCACAGCATCTACTTCAACTTCCCACTCTTTGCCGTCAGTACCCTTAATATCAAATTCGTAAGAGATTGAGCCGTCAGATTCAATAGAAGTTTCCGTTTCGATAATCTCACCAGGTTTTGCCGCTAAAGCAATTTTCTTAGCATCTTCAAGGGATACTTTTGCTTTTGAAGCGAAGCGCGGGTCTTTCATATCAATTTCTTCTTCAGCTTCAGTGAGTTTGCCTGTTTTTGCATCACATTCCACTTCCCATTCTTTACCGTCTTTACCCTTAATATCGAACTCGTAAATAGGTTTGCCGTTTTCGATTTCAGCTTCTAATGAAATCACTTGGCCTGGATATTTTGCTAAGGCTGCTTTTAAGCAAGTTTCTACTGCACCTTTGTGGGCAGGGGCTGCAAACGCTGGGAGGGTAAATAAAAGTGCTGCAACTACGAGTGAAATTTTCTTCATATCTTATCCTTAATTAAAAAACTAACTTTATAAAACGACTCAAGACTAAAACTACATATTAATTGGGGTTTTTTTACAAAGGAATACGACTGATGACGGATAAGAAAAGTTTCAAACGAGAGAATGACTTTTTAATCAGAAAAAGGCGCTAAAAGCTCTTCTAAAAAGTAGGCGGCAAGTTCGATGCGGTTTTTCAATTTGGCTTTGCGATAAACCGCTGCCGCTTGGTCTCTGATTGTTCTTTCTGAGGTACCACGCAGACCAGCAATCTCTTCTAAACTAAAGCCTTTGATGATGAGAAGTGCGACGTCGGTTTCAGCTTTCGTCAAGCCCCAAAGCCTAAACTGTTCATGAATTTTAATGGATAAGCCATCAATCAGTGACTTGTTCTGATTTTGCCAATACATCAGTTCAGTCCGGTTTTCAGAGATATTTTTTCTCACCGCGTTAATGCTTTTTTTGTCAAGCTTGTAAAAACCATAGCCAATATAAGCAATATAAATAATCACCAAATAAATCAGAAACTCAATAGCCAAGTGCTTAGGGTTGATTCTTTCGCGTAAGTCTAAAGAAATATCGATAAGAAACAAAATCACAATAAAAGTAATAGGTAGCCAAAGCTTAGCTAGTAGTTTTTTGACCTTAATTTCGTGGAGATTAAAATTAAACTTAGGCAACGCTGTGCCCCTGTGTTTCTAGATGGGCTAACTGGGTCAGGCGTTGATAGCAAAGAATTGTGCCAATTACCGGCAGCAGCAGACTGATGAATGCAATTGGCTGGGGTGAGTATTTGGTGGCGGTTGATAGCTCATCTAATTTGGCGGTAAAGAAGATCTGAGCATAAACAAAGGCCACTGTGGCAATAATGATGGGGATAATACTATGATAAAAGTAATTAATTAAACCTGCCGCGCCCAATAGCGAGATAGAGCAGCACCAAATCAAAAATACTTGGCTTGTTTCTTTCACAAGGGTATTGAGTGCAGCGGTGCTTAAAGGGGCTCTTAAAGATTGAGTATGTGCTGGATCAGGGGAAAGCGATTCCCCACAGTGATGACAGTATTCAGCCTTTTTCAAGGTGGATTTGTCGCAATAGGGGCAGAAGCCAGAAAATTGCTCTTTAAATACAATTGCCAAAATATTTATTCACTACGGAAAAAGGTAGCCAATAGTATTCGGGCTAGTTCTGTCTGTCTTGTGAGATGTTCCCGTGTAATAGCGGGAGATTTTCCTAATTTCTGAGCGGTCTTTTTTGTTTTGTCACCCCGCACAAGATGTGGGGTTCATTTTGACTTTAAGCTTCAATATGGATGCCACATGAGGTACGGCATGAAAAAGAGGTGTTTGAAATTATAAAGTTAATTTTCAATCAGTCCGCATCTAATCGCCATCCGCACCATTTCAACTGGGCTGCTCACCCCTAGTTTTTGTTTGATGCCTGTTTGGTAGTTTGCAACCGTTTTTAGGCTGATATTGAGTGTTGAAGCAATAATGCTAAGCTCCACACCATCTACTAGCATCCGAAAGATTTCAAACTCTCTGGCGGATAGCACTTGCATCGGGTCGCCGTGCGACTCATGCATTTGCAGGGCAATTTTGTGTGAGATTTCCGTGCCTAGGTAGGTTTGGCCTGTCATCACCCATTGAATGGCGTTGCTAAGTTCTTCAGCGAGCCCGCTTTTGGCGAGGTAGCCTTTTGCGCCAGCTTTGAGTGCTTGGCTAGCAAAGGCTGCATTCTCATGCATGGAAAGTACTAATATTTTAGCGGTGGGGTAGCGGGCAACAATACGTTTAATGGTTTCCATGCCGCCAATGCCGGGCATGCTTAAATCGAGTACACTGATGTCGGGTAAATGCTCACCAAAAATTTGATAGGCGCGTTCGCCCGTTTCAGCTTCCGCAACAACGGAAAATCTTTCGTCTTGCTCAAGCAGACGACGCACGCCAGCCCGAACCACGGCATGGTCATCAACTAACATGACGCGAATTGGGGTGTTTGTACTCATGATATTTACGCTTTCTTAATGACTTAATAAGGCTTGCTTGGTATCCAAGCGTTAATTTCGGTGCCAGCATTTGATTTAATCAAGAGCTTTCCAGCTAAGCCTTCAACCCGCTCACGCATGCCTGGCAGGCCAAAACCGCTGGCTTGCTCAGCCACAAACCCTTTGCCGTTGTCTTTCACAATGACCTGAAGACCTTTTTTGCCTAACTGCGAGTGGCTATATACCTCTATTACTACTTTCGTTGCTTCTGAGTGCCTCGAAACATTGGTTAAGGCTTCTTGCACCAAGCGGTAAATCGCGACGCTCAAGGCTTCACTGAGGCCCTCTTGAATGTCGCTGACTGTAATATCGCAAGTAATGCCTTTGTTGCGCGATTTCCAAGTATCTACCAAGTCTAGAAGGGCGGGTGATAAGCCTAGCTCATCTAAAATCCCTGGGCGGAGTTGCTGTAAGAGGCCGCTTACCATGTCGATCAGATGTTTTGAAAGCTGGCTAATCGCCAGTGCACTCTCTTTAATTTCAGGGTACTTTTTATCAGCCACTTTTGAAATCACGCTGGCGTCGGTATTAATGGCGGTGAGGCATTGTCCAAACTCATCATGCAATTCACGCGCTAAGTTTTTACGTTCCTCTTCTTGTAAGGTAATGAGTTGCTGGGTGAGTTTGTGGTTTTGCAAAATGCTTTGTTGCAGCTTTTCTACCATGCGGTTAAATTTTTCACCGATGCGTGACAACTCGGGGAGCTTAAAAGCGGGGAGGCGTGACGCTAAGTTGCCATTTTCAAGCTCATTGAGCGCATCCAAAATCTTGGTGGTTGGTTTAAGTGCCTGCGAAACCGCCCATATCACCATTAAGTTGACTAATACAAAAAACACTAATACCAAAGTAAGCAGTTCAGTAATCTGCTTCCATTTTTCAGCGTATTCATAAGTGGGGTCAGGCGTAATGACCAACTCACCAAGTGCGATTCCTTGAAATTCTAATTTGCGAACAGAAGGCTCCCACTTGGGGGTCAGTTGGTTAAGTAGGCGCTCAAACCATGCTGGTGCCTCATTTTGAAAGGCACTGTCATCAGGCGTTTGGTTGCTATCAACTACCATGCCCTGGTTGTCGATCAGCTCAATTTTTAAATGCCGCATATGCTTGAGTTGCTGAAGATGAAAGCTTTTATTGCCGAGCTTGTTTTGACCCAAGTTAGGATTGCTAAGAATCGCGGTATCGAAGAGATAGAGCACTAATTTTTGAGCCGAAACCAGCTCTGCATGGGCATTTTGGCGCGCATTGTTGAGCGACAAAAGAGCGCCAGCAAACAAAACCACCAACAACAAGGCGGTAATGATTAAGTTTAAGCGGAGTTTGAGCGTCAAAGTGGGCTACCTAAATTGTATTAAAAAAACACGTTCTCACTATAGCGCTGACGGGCTACAAAAGGAAACTCAAGCCTTAAATTCGGGAGTTTTTCCTAGTGTTTACAGTGAATTATTTTGATAAAGTCTCATTCGTTATAAAAGCGCCTTAAAACGCTGATTAAAGAATTCACTCGGAGATAATATGATTAACGTAAAACTAAAACCCATTTTTTTAGCGGTTGCAGGCGTGCTTGCAGCAACTTCAGCTTATGCGGCAGATACAGTTAAAACCAATAAAATTAAGGCAGATAATGTTGACGTGGTAAGCACCACGCCGTTGCCAGGCGTTGGTCTTTCGATTAATAAAGTGCCAGCCAATATTCAATTGGTCAATGGCGAAGAATTCAAACAACAACAAAGCGTCACCATTGCAGATTATATGAATAATAATTTGCAAGGCGTGAGCGTTGTGGATACCCAAAACAATCCATTTCAGCCAGACGTGACTTTCCGCGGCTTCACAGCTTCACCATTACTCGGTACACCACAAGGAATGTCTGTGTATGTGGATGGCGTGCGTGTTAACGAATCCTTTGGCGATGCAGTAAATTGGGACTTGATTCCAATGAACGCAATTGCAAATATGTCATTGATCCCAGGTACTAATCCGCTCTTTGGTTTAAATACCTTGGGTGGCGCAATTTCAGTCCAAACGAAAAGTGGTCGTACCCATCAAGGAGGCGCGGCTGAGCTTTCAGCAGGTTCATGGGGTCGTAAAACAGGTTCAGCTGAAATCGGCGGCGTAAGTAAAGATGGTTCAGTCGATTACTTTTTCTCAGCGAATATGTTTAGTGAAGATGGCTGGCGCCAAGCGTCACCAACCGACGTTCGTCAGATCTTTGGTAAGGTGGGTTGGCAAAATGAAACCACTAAAATTGATTTAAGCTACACCAATGCCAACAACGACATGATTGGTAACGGCCTGGTTCAACGCGAGTTTATGCAAACCCTTGGCCGTAATACAATTCACACTAGACCGGACCAAACTAAAAACACGCTTTCGTTCTTAAATCTATCAGGAAGTCACTGGTTAAACAATGATGTGATGTTTAGCGGAAATGCTTACTATCGTGACTCAAAGCGTAAGACCTTGAATGGCGATGTGAATGATGATTACGATGATGGCCTTTCATTAAGCGCAAACAATACTGCATGCTCAACTGATAATTATCCATCAGGCGTTGAGGCTGATGATGCCTGCTCAGGTGCACTTAATAGAAGTAGAACAAAGCAACAGTCTTATGGTTTAAACGGCCAATTAGCCTTTAATCAAGACCTATCAGGTAAGAAAAATCAATTTATTGTTGGCGCTTCTTACGACATCTCAAAAATCAAGTTTAATCAATCAACGGAACTTGGTTTAATTAATGTCACAAGAGGAATAGATGGCTTAGGCAGCTTTGGTGGCGATTACCTAGATGAGTCTGTTAACCTGAAAGGGAAGACCAAAACATGGAGTTTGTTTGCTACTAACACTCTTTCATTAAACGATTATTGGCATGTAACAGGGTCAGCACGTTACAACCGTGTGAATGTTGATAATGTAGATCAAATTAATGCACCAGGCACATCATGGGCTGATGACCCTAATACTGGTAATCCTGCTGTGGGTAACCCTTTGTTTGATGAGACTTTAACAGGCAACCATACTTTCAGTCGTTTAAATCCTGCAGTTGGTCTGAACTTTACACCAACTAAAGACTTAACCGTTTATGGTTCATATAACGAAGGTAATCGTGCGCCAACCTCTATGGAGCTTGGTTGTGCAAATCCTAATGTGCCATGTAAATTACCAAACGCGATGGCGGGTGACCCACCACTCAAGCAAGTAGTTGCGAGAACGGTTGAGGGTGGTTTGCGTGGTAATTTAACTGAAGATGTACGTTGGTCTGCAGCGGTATATCGCACAGAAAATAGCAATGATATTCAATTTATCACCACGCCTTCAGTAACCAACGGCATGGGATATTTTGATAACGTCGGTAAAACGCGCCGTGCTGGTATAGATACCAACTTGGCTGGTAAGCTAGGTCAGTTCGGTTGGAATGTTGGTTACAGCTACGTTGATGCGACTTATCAAAATGATTTAACCTTGGCGAATGAGGTTAACTCAACAACTGTTACTGATAGCAATGGAAATGATGTAATCAATGTTCGAAAGGGTGATCGTTTGGCAAACATCCCGGCGCATCAATTTAAACTTCGTGTAACTTACGCTGTGACGCCGGATTGGTTAGTAGGCTCAAATATTATTGCCTTCTCTGATCGTTATATGCGTGGCAACGAAAATAATAGTCACGTTGATCAAGGCGACAGTATGGGTAATGGTAAGGTCGCTGGGTATGCGGTTGTTAACTTAGATACACGTTACAACATTGGCAATGGCTGGAGTGTGTTTGGTAAAGCCATTAACGTGCTTGATAATGAGTACAATAATGGCGGGATGATGGGTGAGTCTATGTTTACAGCTAACGGTGTATTTACCGGAAGTGAAACAAACTCAGGCTTCCTCTCACCTGGCGCCCCACGTGCTGGCTGGGTAGGTGTACGTTACGAGTTCTTAGCACCTAAAGCACAGTAATCCTTTAGTTAGTTATAATAAAAACGGCTCCCTGTTAATTGCAGGAGAGCCGTTTTTTTATGTCTTTTATTTTCTGAAGATGAAGCATTGCCCTTCATGTTAAAATTTGCCTATATTTAATCCCACCTTCATCGGAGTTTTTCATGCAAATCGGCACCCCTTTAAGCCCTAGTGCAATACGCGTCATGCTACTTGGTAGCGGCGAGCTAGGTAAGGAGGTCATCATTGCCTTGCAACGTTTGGGGGTTGAGGTCATTGCAGTGGATCGTTATGCCAATGCGCCTGGCCATCAAGTAGCGCATCGTGCCCATGTGATTGATATGACGGACGGTGATGCTTTAATGGCGCTGGTGAAACAAGAGCGCCCAGATTTAATCGTGCCCGAGATAGAGGCCTTAAATACGCAAACCCTGGCTGAAATTGAAGCAACTGGTTTAGCGCAAGTCATTCCAACTGTGCGTGCTGTGCAACTTACCATGAACCGTGAAGGCATTCGCCGTTTAGCGGCTGAGACCCTGGGTTTGCCAACTTCGCCTTACGCGTTTGCGCGAAGTGAAAAAGAGCTCCGAGATGCCATTGACAGCGGTATTGGCTACCCATGCTTTATTAAGCCAACCATGTCATCTTCTGGCAAAGGCCAATCACGCATTACCAATGCCAGCGAAGTGGCTGACGCTTGGGATTATGCGGCCTCTGGTGGCCGTGTAAATCAAGGGGTGGTGATTGTGGAAGGCCAAATTGATTTTGATTATGAAATTACCCTACTCACTATCCGCTCAAAAAATGCCGCTGGCGAAGTGGTGACTTCATTTTGTGAGCCAATTGGCCATTTGCAAAAACGTGGCGATTACGTTGAAAGCTGGCAACCGCAAGCCATGACTAAAAATGCGCTGATGGAAGCGCAGCGTATTGCAAAAGCGGTGACGGATGACCTTGGTGGTCTGGGTTTATTTGGTGTGGAACTGTTTGTAAACGGCGACCAAGTGTGGTTCTCAGAAGTGAGTCCACGTCCGCATGACACCGGTATGGTGACCATGGCGACACAGCGTTTTAATGAGTTCGATCTGCATGCCCGCGCGATTTTGGGCTTGCCGGTGAATGCAAAAATGCTTGCCCCAGGTGCGAGCGCTGTGATTTATGGCGGTGTGGAATCTAAAAACTTAAGCTTTGAAGGCATTGAAAAAGCCTTAGCAGTGCCTGAATCAGACATTCGTTTATTCGGTAAACCTGAGTCTTTTGAGCGGCGTCGAATGGGGGTGGCTTTGGCGACAGGTAAAGATGTGGATGAAGCGCGTTCAAGAGCAACGCTCGCTTCAAGCCTCGTTAAAACTAAGGCTAACTAATGGCTTTGGAAATAGGGGATGTAGGCGCCAGCCAAAAAACGCTATTCGAAGAACTAGGCGGCGCTGAAAAAATCCGTGATTTAGTCGAGAAGTTTTACGACATTATGGATATCGATCCAAAAGCTGCGGGTATTCGTGCTATGCACGCGGCAGACCTTACCGAAGCGCGCGAGAAGCTATTTATGTTTCTCACAGGATGGTCTGGCGGGCCTTCGCTTTATATCGACCGTTATGGTCATCCTATGCTTCGTAAGCGTCATCTACCGTTTGCGATTGGTGAGTCTGAACGTGACCAGTGGATGTTCTGTATGGTGCGTGCCATGCATGAAATTAACATGGAAGAGCAGGTGGTGATGCGACTTGCGCAAGCGCTTTGGTCTGTGGCTGATTTTATGCGAAATAAGCCTGAGGGTGAGCCGCCTCAAACTTAACTAATCGACGTTTAAAAGCCCGCTTCAAGCGGGCTTTAGTTTTAACCTTTGCGTGGCAGGCCGCCGAGTAATGCGGCGACTTCCCGTTTGGGTTTGCTCGATTTATAGAGCTGATTGCTTTGTGGTTTCACAGCATCTGTGCCTGTTGGCTCATAAGGCTTATCAAACCAAGGATCGTTACTTTTCTTGGCAGGGCTAGGACGAGGGGAACTCGCTGCTCTGTCGTATGTTTTCTCACGTGGTTTATGCTCAGCACTTGCGCGTGAGTTGCTCACTGGTAAGTTAGCGGTTTCTTTGGTGATTTCGCGCTTAATCAGCTTTTCAATTTCTTTGAGGTATTTCTCTTCCTCAGGGGACACCAATGAAATAGCTATACCTAAAGCCCCTGCACGGCCTGTACGGCCAATACGGTGCACGTAATCTTCTGGTGCGCTTGGGATTTCGTAGTTAATCACCATCGGCAATTGGTCGATATCCAAACCGCGTGCGGCAACGTCAGTCGCAATGAGTGCGTTAATCTTACCTTGCTTGAAAGCGTCTAAGGCTTGAATACGCTCGCTTTGTGACTTGTCACCATGAATAGCATCCGCTGAGATGCCTTCACGCACTAATTGGCGTGCCAAGCGGCTTGCTGTGAGCTTGGTTTTGGTAAAGACGATGACTTGCTTGGTCTCTGTCTCGTTCAAAATCTGAGCGAGCAGGGCGTGCTTGTCATCTTTTGCGACGTGATAGACTTTTTGCGTCACGTTTTCGTTGGTAGCATTGCTGCGCGCTACTTCAACGAGCACTGGGTCTGTTAAGAACTCTTCAGAAAGCTTTTTGATTTCATTCGAGAATGTTGCTGAGAACATGAGGTTCTGACGCTGTTTTGGCAATAATGCCAAGATGCGTTTTAAATCGGGCATAAAGCCCATGTCTAACATGCGATCAGCTTCATCCAAAATCAACATTTGGACTTGGCCGAGTTGCAATGTGCGCTGTTCAACGTGGTCGAGTAAACGGCCTGGCGTTGCCACCAAAATTTCCACACCCTTCATCAAGTGCGGGGTTTGCGTTTTGATATCAACACCGCCGTAAACAACGAGTGAGCGAAGAGCGCTATGTTTGGCATACACTTTCACGCTGGCTTCCACTTGAATTGCCAATTCACGGGTCGGCACTAAAATCAGGGCGCGAATCGGATGGCGAGCAGGTGATGCACTTGTGCTAGCAAGCGGCATTAATTTTTGTAGCATGGGTAACGCAAAGGCGGCAGTTTTACCTGTGCCTGTTTGCGCGCCAGCCATTAAATCACGGCCTTGCAGCACAATAGGAATCGCTTGCGCTTGAATCGGCGTTGGGATGGTGTAGCCAAACTCGTCTAGCGCCTTAAGAATTTCAGGCGCTAGATTAAGAGATGCAAAGCTAATGTT
>Ga0209551_1000446_pt1 | contig 15484 bp, 19 predicted proteins | sample LauGreSuBDMM15SD_2_FD_187568 | JGI IMG/M metagenome (GOLD analysis project Ga0209551, IMG submission 187568) | Freshwater lake microbial communities from Lake Michigan, USA - Su13.BD.MM15.SD (SPAdes) (version 3) | ecosystem: Environmental > Aquatic > Freshwater > Lake | place: Lake Michigan, USA... | reverse complement strand
GCCAGTTACTCCCACTTCAAAACCTTCGCGCAATAGTAACTCAGCCAATGATTTGCCGATTCCACTTGTTGCTCCTATGATGATAGCTTTTTTCATTTTCATAAAAGTAGATAAACTAAGTATGAATACCAACTTCCTGCAACTTGACACGAAGTTCAACCTTTTAATTTCTTAATTGTCACATACTCAATCATCGCATTATAGTTGCATCTTTCGTTGAAAAGGGGAGCAAAAATGATAAAAAGGTTATACTTTTATAGTGTAACCTTTTTTACTTTCTATCTTGTGATTATCCCATCATCTCCAATCGTACTAATTCATCTCTGCATTATTTTACCCTGTATCGTATTTGGCACCTATTTAATATTTGCAAAAAAGGGAACCCAATTCCATAAAATAATTGGAAAGGTTTATATGGTATTGATGGGATTAACAGGGATATTAACTTTATTTATTCCAGCTCAAGTGGGCCAAAATATTTTTAATCATTTTGGCGTTCTTCACCTTCTGAGCATACTAACCATATATTCAGTCCCAAAGGCTTGGTTTGCAATTAAACGAGGGGATATAAAAACACATAAAAATTCAATGATTAGGCTATATGTTGGGGGTATTATAATTGCAGGAAGTTTTGCCATTCTTGCACCAGGCAGGTATTTACATACTCTATTCTTTAATTAGAATATCAAAACCGTTAATGAATTGCTATATAGCTTTAACCCTTTAATTTCCTAATAGTCACATACTCAATCATCGCATTATAGTTGCATCTTTCGAGGAAAAGGGGAGCTTGATACAGAAAGGGTTTCAGCATTTTAAGTGTTGAAGCCCTTTTTTCATTTGCACACAATTTGCACGCAAATCACACTTTAGCAAGGGGTTTAGGTTTATTTTAATCCTATATTTATAGTAATAAAAAATAAAATATGAAAATAGATAATTACACTAAATTCCTACTTACAATGATTGCCTTTTCATTATCAGTTATTGCATTTAATCAATTAGGGTTATTTCCAAAAGCTTTGGCTTCAAATGTTAATAAAACATATGGGCTTGTACCTTTAAATGCAAATGGCACAATTGATGTTAATGTAAAATCTGCTGAGACTATTGATGTGAATATAGAAGACACTGATATGAATGCATTCAAATATGCTGGTCCACTAAAAGTTATTGTTATTGAATAATTGAATATTTTGATATGAAAAACTTATTATCCATTTTATTTCTTTTGTCTGCAATTATTACAAATGCTCAGTACTCAAAATCGGGTATAATTGAAGTCCCAGGCATGAAATCCACACAAATTTATAATCAATCAAAAGAGTGGTTCTTTACAAGTTTTAAATCTGCTAAGTCAGTTATAGATGTTGATGTTATAAACGAAAAACTTATGGGCAAAGGGAATGCCACAATCTCATATAACCAAAAAAGTGGAAAATACATTGTGCCAGTGCAATACCCAATTGATATAAACATTTCTATAGATATTAAAGACGGGAAGTATCGATATAAGGTAGAAACTCAAGTTGAATTTTATGATGATTCATCTGCGTCAGAAAGGGCAAATTTTATCATTGATAGTTCATTGAAAATGACACCTGGCAGCGGTTTATTGGAAAATAGGATTAGATTAGAAATGAAGGAGAATGTTCGTATTGGAATTGTGGAAAAAGCGAAACAGGTAAAAGAAATTATTGAGGGATTAGAAAAATCTTTTAAAAATCATATTAAGTCAAGTTCTGATAATTGGTAATCTAATGTTATGAAAAGGAATAATAACGAAGTGTTTGTGAGAAAATTTTCTAATACGCCAACTTATCATAAATATACTTCTGCATTGAGTAATCGTTTGGATACTCTCTTACAGCTTTAGAAAAATTAATACAAAAAACGATTTAAAAAATGGAAAACGAAATAAAAATCAATATCAATAACCCGAAACAACTTGAAAAATTGTATCGAGAACACAAAGGCGCTTTTACGATTGCTTTTAACAATATCTATCAAGAAATTACTAATGAGCCTGCTGCGCAGGCCTGGAATGAAAGACTCAACTATCAAGACGAACAGATAACTTGGGGTAGTAAAAACGAAATCATCTTTATTGTGGTAGCTGCTTTTGTAGGTGGACTCATCGCAAAAATGCCTTCATTTTTTGGGATAGAATACGACGTATATATGTCTAAGAATATTGGATTTGTTGTATTCCCCATCTTAACGGCCTATTTTATTTGGAAGCAACAATTGTCAATGACTAAATTGGTTCTGCCACTTATCTTATTCCTTGGGTCAGCCATTTTTATAAACAGCTTGCCTTATAATGAAAAGAGCGCAACTTTTATTTTATCTACCATCCATTTACCCATTTTTTTATGGGCTATTTTAGGCTACGCTTTTATTGGCGGTGATTTAAACAATAACCAAAAGAAAATCGCATTTTTAAAATTCAACGGTAATTTTATTGTTATGACTGGGTTGATATTCATCTCCGGCATGTTTTTTACCGGTATCACACTAGCCCTATTTGAATTATTGAAAATGGATATCCAAACATTTTACTTTGAACAAATAGCTGTTTGGGGTTTAGCTGCTATGCCCATGCTGTCCACCTATTTAATTCAAAATAATCCTGAACTGGTCAATAAAATTTCTCCTACAATTGCTAAAATTTTCACACCGATTGTCTTTATAACTTTATTAGTATTTTTAATTGCATTAATCTATACGGGTAAGGATATATACAATGACCGTAATTTTTTATTGGTATTTAACGCAGTACTAATTGGTGTCATGGCTATTATTTTATTCTCTTTAACTGAGGCAACAAATAATATAACTTCAAAATTTAACTTAATCATTTTATTTGGACTTGCCTTATTAGCTATTATCGTAAATGCGATTGCACTATCTGCCATTTTATTTAGACTCTCTGAGTTTGGCCTTTCACCTAACAGAATCGCAGTATTAGGTGCGAACCTTTTGATATTTATACATTTATTATTAGTATCCTATGGCTTATTCCAAAACTTAAAGGGTAAAGCTTCTATACAAGATGTAGAAGGCGATATCGCATTATTTATACCGGTCTATGCAGTCTGGGCTGCCTTGGTAACTTTTATAATGCCTTTTATTTTCAAGTTTATTTAAAGTATTCTTTTTCGTCTGAACCAAAGGTAAATTACAATTACAACGATTGCCATTAAGCATAATGCAAATGCATATCCTATTTTCCAAGTTAACTCAGGCATAAATGAAAAGTTCATTCCATAGACTCCTGCAATAAAGTTTAGAGGAAGAAAAAACACAGAGAAGATAGTCAACAAACGAACGACTTCATTATTTTTTTGATCACTTAATGAAAGATAGGTATTCATTAATTGCGTAGAATTTTCTAAAGATTCTTCATTCATCGTAAGCAGATTCAGTAACTGATCTTGGATATCTTGGTGGATATAAGAAACTTTATATTTATCCTGAGATTGATGAATGATAGACTCGGTAATGGAGATTATTTTCTTTAATATTCTTGCTTGTGACTTAATAAAATAGAGTTCTTCAATTAATATCACTCTATAATCTTTTAAAAAGATTGTTTTTTCAATCTGTGTAATTTTATTAGATAATTCAATGGTCGGTTTTTTGAATGATTCAATCATAAAACCTACTATTCTTAAAAAAAGCTCATTTATTTTAATATGTTTTTCTTCATGGATGTTTAAAAAAGAAAAATGAGCACGATGTATGGTAATTAATTTATCCTCAAATATAAAGAAGGCAATTTTATTAGACATTTCACCAATCTCGTCAATATTCAAATTTATATTTGATGTGTAAGCTCTGAAAATAAAAAAATCGTGTTTATGCAATTGCTCATATTTAGGCAAATGCCCAATATCAAGCGAATCTTTCATTAAAAAGTAACTCAAATTATATTTGCTCGCAATGACTTCTAATTCTTTTTTATTTGCATCTTCAATATCAATCCAAGTAAATGAATCAAATATCTTTTCTTTTACAATCATTTGTCAGTTATTTATTAAGCATCATTTAAGCTGTAAGTTACCTCAATTTTTTTGGACTAATAGGTGTCATCATTAATCTCTAGCCAATAGCCATCAGGGTCTTGTAGCCAAATCTGGTGAACGCCATCTATACGTGTTGTAATCGCATTTTTATTGCCTGCCACATCTTCATAGACCCAGTTAAGTTCCTTTAATTTTTTAATGAACAGGTTAAAATCGGGAACCGTATAACAAGTATGATGATTTTTATAATTTTCTTTTTTAGCCGTTGCGCCCGCTATGACATGCAACATGGTATGTGTTCCTGTGCTATACCAGATATGTTTACCATCGTGAAATGGCTCAGGCACCGTATCTAAACCAATGATGTTGCTATAAAATTGGCCTGATGCATTGATATCAATAACAAATATTGCTGTATGGTTGATATGTACTTTTGTTATTTGTGCTTGACCTTGAAAGACAACCAATAAAAGTGGTATCAAAAAGAAAGAATTATTTTTCATGTTATAGCGTTAAATTACAATATCCTGAAACTTGGATTACTGACTCAAATATATTTAAATTAACCCTAGTTTTTCCCGATTTTATAAATCAAGTCAGTTTTAACCTAGTAAATTTGTATCATGAGTAAGATATCAACAAACATGCGTGTTTACCACAGATACCTTGGTTTCTTTTTAGCCGGTATCATGGCCATTTATTCAGTGAGCGGTATTGTTATGATCTTTAGAGATACTGATTTTTTGAAAAAAGAGAATCATAAAGTATTGACTGTAGCAACTGGTCTTAAAACTGACGAGGTAGGCCCAGCCATTAAATTAAAAAATCTTAAAATAATCTCAGATACACTTAATGTGATCACTTTCCCTCAAGGCACCTACAATAAAACGACTGGTGTAGCAGATTTTAAAGTAAAGGAATTGCCCTACTTATTGAATAAGATGACCAAGATGCATAAAGCAACCAATAAAGACCCTTTATATTATCTAAATATATTCTTTGGGCTTTCATTGTTCTTTTTTGTGATTTCTTCTTTCTACATGTTTATGCCTGGAACAACCATTTTCAAAAAAGGAATGTATTTTACTTTAGCAGGAATTGTTTTAGTGCTAGTGATGTTATTCTTTTAACGAATTAAATTTGCGTATAAACTATTTACAGTTTGATGCAATACTGCATTGAATCCATTGATTGTTTTAGTATCACAGCCATTGCTAATCACTACAAAGCCAATTTTTTCTTTAGGCTCAAAAAACATGATGCTATACAACCCATATGCCACACCTGTATGACCGATCATCGTTTTTCCTGCAATCAATTGTGTAGTAGTTTCTAATGCCATCCCGTATCCTTCTTCCTCGGAAATAATTTCCTGCATTTGTTGGGATAACTTTTTAGATATGATTCTTCCATCCTTATATTTCCCCAATTGACTATGCATAATCATATACTTGGCAAGGTCATTTGCAGATATCTTCATGCCACCTGTTGGTGAAAATATTGGGGTTGTTCTGCCCATGGTATAGTTGTTGATCTCTTCAGTTCTTGGTGCATACGCATTGGTAGATAAAGTAAAACCCTGCGTCTCTTTATTGAATTCATAAATTTTTGCAATCAATTGACTATCTAATGCATTCACATTATAACCTCCATAAAGTCCTAGTGGTTGTAAAATTTGTTGTTGAATGTATTTGTCAAAACGAACACCTGTCACTTTCTCTAGTATGGATCCCGCCAAATTGTAGTTTAAATTACAATACATGTAGCCTTTATCCGGTTCGTATGCATTAAAGCATTTAGCAAAATTTGGATTTTTTGCCGGATCAATGGCGTCTAAACTAAAGTAACCTTCACTGTCATTGATAGAAGACCTATGAGATAAAGCCATTTTTAAAGTAATGACTGTACTCGGATAAGCTGGATTCCTCACTTTAAAACCAACAAGTTCACTGATATCTTGGTCTAATCTTATTTTCTTTTCTGCAACCAATTGCATGATGGCAGTGGTGGTGAAAGATTTTGAGATGGATGCAATTCTAAATATGGATTGATTGGTCAAGGGCAATTGTTTTTCAACATCTTTGAAGCCAAAGGAGTGATTGTAGATGACTTTATTATTTTTTACCACCGCAACGGATAGCCCAACCACAGGGCTGGATTGCATGATGGACTGAATAGCAGCTTCGGCCTTTTCCGATTGCGCAAATGCTTGAATTAGCGTAACTAGCATAAAGCCAGTCAAAAGGGTGGTTTGAAGTATTCTTTTCATTCTTGAATTTAAGTTTATTTTTTCATATTCCATATTAATCGTAATTTTACGATTAATATGGGAACCACTAAAACCAAAGACTATTCGGCTCAGGAATTAAGCATTGCAAAATATGCTAAAGCCCTATCTCATCCTGCTAGGGTGGCCATTTTGAATGTGCTACTAAAACGCCAGTCTTGTATTTGTGGCGATATTGTAGATGAGCTGCCACTTTCTCAAAGCACTGTTTCTCAGCACTTAAAGGAATTGAAAGCAGCTGGTCTCATCAAAGGCGATATCGATGGTGTTTCTGTGTGTTATTGTATTGACGAAAAAGAATGGACGAAAGCAAAAAATCAGCTAGGGCTATTATTAGATAAATTGACCCTGCCTGCTAGTAAATGTTGCTAAACTAAAGTTTAAAAAAATTTAAAATAAAAATTATAAAATTTATGCAAACCGAAGAACAATTAAAAGAAATCGTAAGACAAAAGTACAGTGAAATTGCGCTACAAGACAAGGCCGATAATATGGCTTCTTGCTGCGGTGCTGGCGGATGTTCTACAGAAGTGTACAATATCATGTCAGAGGATTACACCACTTTAGAAGGATACAATGCCGATGCCGATTTGGGTCTTGGCTGCGGCTTGCCAACGCAGTTTGCGAGAATTAAAAAAGGGGATGTTGTGATTGACTTAGGAAGTGGTGCAGGAAATGACTGCTTCATTGCACGCCATGAGACTGGTGAAATAGGCAAAGTCATTGGTATTGATTTTACGCCTGCTATGATTAATAAAGCGAGAGCCAATGCAGAGATCAGAGGATTCAATAATGTAGAGTTTAGACAAGGAGATATTGAGCACATGCCCATCACAGCAAACACAGCAGACGTAGTAGTAAGTAATTGTGTGTTGAATTTGGTACCGAATAAAGACGCTGTTATCAAAGACATCCTTAGAGTACTTAAACCTGGTGGTCATTTTAGTATTTCTGATGTTGTCTTAGTAGGTGCATTGCCAGAGGGTTTAAGAAAGGATGCCGAGATGTATGCTGGTTGTGTAGCTGGCGCAATTCAAAAAGAAGTTTACATGGAAATGATTCATGCAAATGGATTTGAAAATGTAATCATTCAAAAAGAAAAACCAATCGTGATTCCTGATGATATTTTAATTAATTATTTATCTCAAGACGAAATCAATCAATTTAAAACCGGATCAACAGGCATTTTTAGTGTCACTGTTTTTGCGCAAAAACCATTGACAGAAAATAAATGTGTACCTGGTGGAGGTTGTTGTTAAATCATTTTAATATGAAAAACATTTTAGTATTATGTACGGGCAATAGCTGCCGCAGTCAATTAGCAGAAGGTTATTTAAAACATTTTGCTGGCGACAAAGCCAATGTGTATAGCGCTGGCGTAGAAACACATGGGGTGAATCCAAAGGCAATTGCCACGATGCAAAAGGATGGCATTGATATCTCCAATCATACTTCTAACAATATCTTAGAGTATACTGGAATTGAATTTGACTATGTGATTACCGTATGTGATAACGCCAAAGAGCGTTGCCCCTACTTCCCAACCAAGGCGCAAAAGTTTCATTATAATTTCCCTGATCCAGCAAAAGCAGCTGGAACGGAGCATGAAATTGAAGCCGCTTTTGATTCAGTCAGAAATTTAATCAAAGACTACTGCGCGGACTTTGTAAAAAATAATTTGGCACCATAATTTGAATTCAACAGCGTTGTAATATAGCCTTGATAGTAGTATCTTTATTCTAATTTGAATGAATTTAATATGGATATAGCGAATGCCTACAATAGTTGGTCAGCACAATACGATACCAATGACAATAAAACAAGAGATCTTGAAGTTTTATCACTACAAAAAATACTTCAAGGAAAATCTTTCAAACATTGTTTAGAAGTTGGTTGTGGCACGGGCAAGAATACTGCCTGGCTTTTAACCATCTGTGATCAAATCACTGCGATTGATTTATCTAAGGGCATGCTAGACATTGCAAAAAATAAAATCCAGTCGGATAGAGTCAATTTTATTGAAGTTGATATAACAAAGGACTGGACTTTTGCAAAGGATACCTATGACCTTGTTACTTTTAGTTTAATGCTCGAACATATCGAAGACCTAGATGCTGTTTTTCAAAAATTAGCAAAACTGAGCAATACAGGTACTCGTGTTTATATTGGTGAATTACATCCCTTTAAACAATATGCTGGCTCTAAAGCAAGATTTGAAACCGAATCAGGCATTGAAGTTGTGACCTGCTTCAATCATCATGTAACAGATTTTATCCAAGCTGCAAATGCTTCGGGCTTTCAATTGCTTCAATTAGATGAACAATTTGATGACGCGGATCGAAGCCAGATACCAAGAATATTGAACCTGCTATTTGAAAAATTATAGGTTACCTTTATTCTTAAATTACATATTTTGAAGTTTATAGATTTAGGGCTGGATCAGCGCATTTTAGACGGTATTGACGCCATGGGTTACGAAACAGCCACGCCGGTGCAACAACAGGTAATGGTTCCAATTTTAGAAGGGAAGGATATCATTGCAGCAGCGCAAACAGGTACAGGGAAAACAGCCGCATTTTTATTACCATTATTACATCGTCTTTTGACCTCGCCGCATCATGCTGGTGATATCAATGCTTTGGTGATTGTGCCTACAAGAGAGTTGGCCATTCAAATTGCGGAAGGATTGGAAGGGCTTGCTTATTTTACTGATGTTAGTTCTATTGCAGTATATGGAGGAGGAGATGGCAATTCTTTTGCCGCAGAGAAAAAAGCGTTGACTTCTGGAGCAGATATTGTGGTCTGTACACCAGGAAGGATGATCGCGCATTTAAATATGGGCTATGTGAAATTGAAAGGATTAAAATATTTAGTATTAGACGAAGCAGATAGAATGTTGGATATGGGATTTAGCGATGACATTGCTAAAATTATTACTTACCTACCTGCCGAAAGACAGAACTTACTATTTTCTGCAACGATGCCGCAAAAAATGCGCGCGCTTGCAAATAAAATATTAAACAATCCGGTGGAGATCAATATTGCGATTTCAAAACCACCAGAACAAATTGTTCAAAAAGCATTTATTGTTTATGAACAGCAAAAAGCGGGTATCATTAAAGACATGCTTGGTTCTAAGCGCTTTTCCAAAGTGATTGTATTTTGTTCTAAAAAACAAAACGTAAAAAATTTAACGACCATTTTAAAATCAGCAAAATTAGCTGCAGAAGAAATCCATTCCGATTTAGACCAAAAAAGTAGAGAGCAATACCTGCAAGATTACAGAAATGGTAAAACCAATATTTTAGTTGCTACAGATATTTTAAGCAGGGGTATTGATATCGAAGACATTGATTTGGTTATAAATTACGACGTGCCGAATGATGGCGAGGATTATATCCACCGTATTGGAAGAACCGCTCGCGCTGCAACGACAGGAACTGCTTTTACACTTGTGAGTGAAAAAGAACAATCTAAGTTTGCTTTGATAGAAGAATTATTGGGTGCACCTGTATTCAAAGGTACCGTACCTGAAATGTTTGGTCCTACACCAGAATACAATCCTAAGCAAAAAAAGAGCGCTGGTTTTAAAAAAAGAAGATAATTTTAATAATTAGTATTGACAAAATCAAACAATTTTATGCCGATTATTTTATTTGATGGAGTTTGTAATTTTTGCAATCGTACGGTTAATATTATTTTAAAGTACGATCAAGATGCGCATTTTCAATTTGCGCCATCACAATCCACTGCTGGAATCAATTTGCTCCAGCAATATAAATTAGACCAAAAAGCAAGTGCATCCGTAATTTTAATTGATAATGAAAAAGTGTACACTAAAACAGATGCTGTCATTCAAATTGCAACGCATTTAAAGGGTTGGCCAAGCTTATTTAGTATAATAAAATTTATCCCAAAACCTATTCGTGACTTTGGTTATGATTTAATTGCAAAAAATAGGTATACACTATTTGGCAAAAGGGAAACCTGTAGAATCCCCGACGAATCCATCCGCCATAGATTCCTAGCATAAAGCTTAGTACCTATTTATTTTTTCTGAAAAAATTGGTGAAAGAATAGCATCTGAAAATCGATACTACTTCGCCAATAGTCATGATTGTGTCCACCCGAACGTTCTATGTAATCATGATCAATTTTTAATTGTAGTAATTTTTCATGCAATGCGCGATTCACATTTATGAAAGTGTCATCCACCCCACAATCAAAAATGATTGCTAATTGCTTATTTGTAAGCAATTCAACTTGGCGCATCACCGTATAATCATACCATCTTGCTTGATTGGTTTCATATTCGCCAAGTATATTTGGGAGATTCCAACTTTTTGGGAAAGGTCTAAAATCAAATCCACCTGATGTACTTCCTGCAGAACCAAATACATCCGAATGTCTTATAGCAAGGTACAATCCACCATGCCCACCCATGCTGAGTCCTGTGATAGCCCTTGACTTGGGGTTTGCTTTTGTTGGGAAATTGGCGTCTACATAGGGCACCAACTCTTTAATGATATAGGATTCGTATCGTATACTACTATCTATTGGACTATCAAAATACCAACTACTTTTTCCGCCATCAGGATAAACAAAAATCATTTTTAAGTCATCGGCAGTTTTTGCTAATTGGGGTGCAGTTTTAGTCCATTGTGCGTAATTCCCATCATAACCATTCAGCAGGTATACAACAGGATAGCGTTCTTGGGAGTTGAGTTGACTTGGCTGTATTACAACGAATTTAATTGCTTTTTTTAAATACTGACTTTTCATCTCTATCGTATCAACACTGCCTGCAATGGCCTGAATACGTAGTAGAACTAAAAGGAAGATACAAATGGTCGTAAACAGTTTTTTCATACCACAATTTAAAGCTTCTTATTCTACGTTAGAAGCATTTTTCGGGTAACTTTAAGGTATAATGCCTCTTTATGAAATTTTGTAGCACTTTATTCCTTTTTTGTTTATCCGTTTTCGCAGTGGCGCAGTCAGATTCAACTAAAGCAAAAGTCTATCTAACCCGAATCACAATGGATATCAATGATATTCAAGACCCATTGCTTTTTGCTTCTTCTATTGATATTAGTTTAAAACCAACCAAGCTGAAGGAAAAGTATGCGACACATATGCTTTTAGGTAGTATGGAAATAGGAGATGTAAGGACGGTGCAGATGGATTTAATTCCAACAAATATGGAGAAAGTGGCCATCACAAGTAGCTTAATCAATTTTACTTTTAAGTCCCGCTCTGTGGATGATTTTATTGGGGTGTTTAATTTTATTTTTGAATTTTCCGATGGCACTAATTATCCTTATCGTTTAGGTAGAATTGCGATTGGGAATGACATTAAATTAAACAGTATTTCTCGAACCATTTATATTCGATAATTTTGAATGACTAAGTGTAAATGAAAAATTAAATTTTATGACGATTAAAATTATAAAAAATAGATCTGATATTGGCGCTGGAACCAGAGGCTCTGATTTAGGAATTGATGCCATTGAAATTGCAGCCATCAATCAGAACAATGATTTCTTTCATCGCCATTTATTTGTAGACGTTGAAACACATAACGAAACCATCTACAATAAAAACAACAATAATTTTGCAAAGAGAATCGAGCATGTGGTAGAGCAATGCCAAAGGGTTTCAGATGTAGTTAGAACAACTATTAGTACTGGATTTTTTCCAATCGTATTATCTGGCGATCACTCCTCTGCATTGGGAACCATAAGCGGCATCAAAGCTTCAAATCCAGAAAAAAGACTCGGTGTTATTTGGATTGATGCGCATGCCGATTTACATTCTCCTTTTACCTCTCCATCGGGCAATATTCATGGGATGCCTTTAGCGGCTGCACTGCAAGAAGATAATCTTGAATGTAAGGTGAATGAACCAAGTGCTGCCACGTTATTACATTGGAATAATTTAAAAAGTGTTGGCACACCCGATAAAAAATTAAACCCCTCCGATTTAATTTATTTTGGATTAAGAGATTTTGAATCAGCCGAAGCACATATCATTGATAAAGAAGCAATTTCGTGTTACAAAGTAGAAGAACTAAGATTCCGTGGACTAGAAGTTTGTGTACAAGAGGCAGTAGAACAATTACAAGACTGTGATAGCATTTATATTTCCTTTGACGTGGATTCTATGGATTGTGATCATGTGTCCACTGGAACAGGCACGCCTGTACCTATTGGCTTTTTTACCGAAGAAATCATTGGCATTTTTGATCAATTGTTTTTATCCAACAAACTTGTTTGTATTGAATTGACCGAAGTGAATCCTTTACTCGATAATAAGGGGAATCTAATGGCGGAGACCGCCTTTCATGTTTTAGACCATATTGCTAAAAAGATCTAAGGTTTTTTAACTAAAAACTAAACAAAACATTCGTTTCCATTGTTTTATACTTGAATTTAAAAATTGAAGTATATGCAATGGTTTAAAGTAGTTTTTGCAGGTTTATTGGTCGTTTTCAGTATCCATCTTGCAAACGCGCAAGGGACAGTTCAAAATACAGGTAAGCTAAGTGGTGTCTTGGTGAATAGAAAAACCCAACAAAATGTGGGAGGTCTTTTGGTATCATTAACACCAAGTGGTGAAAAAACCATTTCAGATAGCAACGGTGCATTTAGGTTTACAAGTCTTTTACCGGGCACTTATGCCATTAAAATTACTGGTCTTGGCATTCAAGATAAATTACTAACCAATGTCATTGTGACAACGGGTAATGAAAATACATTCACTATAGAACTTGAACCTAGTGTCAATCAATTGAATGCTGTCACCGTTACAAGTAGACGTAATACAGCAAAAGCAACCACTTTAGAAAGTCCTTTGAGTGTTCAAAGATTGACTGCCGAGGATATCAAAGCCAATCCAGGCGGGAATTTTGATATCAGCAAAGTGATCCAATCTCTACCTGGTGTAGGTGGAGGCGCAGCTGGCGGTACTTTTAGAAATGATATTATTATTAGAGGCGGTGCGCCAAGTGAAAACGTTTTTTACTTAGATGGGATTGAAGTACCTATTATTAATCACTTTAGTACTCAAGGTAGTGGCGGTGGTCCTCAAGGGATATTGAACGTGAGTTTTATTCAGGATGTGAAATTAAGCACTTCTGCTTTTGATGCGAGGTATGACAATGCATTAAGTAGTGTTTTTCAGTTTCGTCAAAAGAATGGGAACGCCAATAAATTGCAAGGTAATTTTAGAATGAGTGGAACTGAAGTAGCAGCTACTTTAGATGGACCGATTTCTAAAAAAACAACTTTCTTAGCTTCTGTAAGAAGAAGTTATTTGGAACTACTTTTTAAAGCATTGGATTTGCCAATACGTCCTAATTATTGGGATTATCAATTTAAGACCACAACAAAAATTAACGATAAAACGACGCTGACGACACTTGGACTTGCAGCTATTGACGAATTTAGATTTGGAGCAACTAAAAAAGCAACGCCGGAAAAATTATTTTCCATCAATAATAATCCTTTGGTGAATCAGTGGAGCTACACCCTTGGTGTTTCTTTGAAAAAATTAATTCAAGATGGTTATTGGAATTTATCGCTTAGTAGAAACACATTAGACAATCAAGCAGATAGATACGAGGACAATGAAAAACCTTCTGAAGCAACACGCACGTATCAAATTAGAAGTAATGAAACCGAAAATAAATTACGATTTGACGTTACAAAAAATATCAATAATATTAGTTTAAGCTATGGTCTAGTGGCGCAGTATGTGCAATTTGACAATACGTTTTATCAATTATTCAGACCTGCATTAAAAGATAGTGCTGGCAAAACAATACAAAACGCAATTACATTTAATACCAATACAGGTGTTGATTTTTTAAGGTATGGTGGGTTCGTTCAATTGGGTACAAGATTATTGGATGACCGTTTGGCTATTAGTACTGGCTTAAGAGCAGATGCGAATAGTTTTGACGCAAGTAGTCAAAATCCTTTAGATCAATTGAGCCCAAGAATTAGTTTAAGTTATGCATTAAGCAATACTTGGAACTTTAGTGCGAGTTATGGCACTTATTACAGACTGCCTAGTTATACGCAATTGGCTTATACCAATAATGGATTCACGAATCCTGGAAAGTACATTCAATCAAACCACTATGTTGCTGGATTTGAATACCTACCTTCTAGTACAACAAGATTGACCTTTGAAGGATTTTATAAAGGGTATAAAAATTATCCAGTGAGCGTACTAGATGAAATTAGTCTTGCAAATAAGGGAATAGAATTTGGAGCAATAGGAAACGAACCTATCCAACAAGATGGTACCGGAAGGGCCTATGGCTTTGAATTTTTTGCACAACAAAAATTGACAGAAAAATTCTTTGGGGTATTTAGTTATACTTTATACTGGAGTGAATTTTCGGGCCTCGATAAAAAATTAAAACCTGCAAGCTGGGATAATAGGCATTTAATCAGCACAACTGTAGGCTATAAGCTTCCTAAGAATTGGGAGCTTGGTGTTAAATTCAGGTACCAAGGCGCAGCACCTTATACACCATTTAATTTAGAGCAAAGTAGATTGAATTTTTTAATATTGGGTACTGGCATTTTTGATTACAATCAAGTGAATACCTTAAGACTTAAAGCGTTTCATTCTGGAGACCTTCGTTTGGATAAAAAATGGAACTATAAAAAAACCACTTTTGATTTTTATATCGACATTCAAAATTTTTATGCGACAAAAAGTACAGGGTCACCTCAGTATACTTTTAAAAGAACAGAAGATAATTCAAGTTTCTTTAGCACCAATGGCAAGCCTGTACAAACAAATGGCATCAATGCAATTCCTTATCTACTAGAAAATGCCGAAGGCACTTTAATACCTACCATTGGTTTTATCATAGAATTTTAATCTATCTTCATCTGTTTTTATATATGTAATCTTTAATCGTATTAACTATGAAAAATCTAGATGCCATCCTACCTGAATTAGCAAATTATATTGCTCATCACAACCAATCCAATAAAGCCATTTCGGAGGTTGCTGTTGGTTGGCACTTAGAGCATAGCTTATTAGTGATTAAACAAATTACCGCAACTGTAGCGCAGTCAGAACCTAAGCTGTATAAAAGTAAATTTAATGTAAAGCGTTTTGTTGTCTTTTTAACAAAGATCATTCCAAG
>Ga0209551_1000442_pt1 | contig 15555 bp, 9 predicted proteins | sample LauGreSuBDMM15SD_2_FD_187568 | JGI IMG/M metagenome (GOLD analysis project Ga0209551, IMG submission 187568) | Freshwater lake microbial communities from Lake Michigan, USA - Su13.BD.MM15.SD (SPAdes) (version 3) | ecosystem: Environmental > Aquatic > Freshwater > Lake | place: Lake Michigan, USA... | reverse complement strand
TGATTTTAATAATAATAAAATTGTAATAAATGTGCCCTTGGTATTCGACGATACGCCTCCCAAAATCCTAAAAACGGATAGTAAAACGAATTATTTTTTGAAAGTAAAAAACGACAACAACTACAAAAAAGACAATGTTTCTGTTTTTGTTCCAGCTGGCAGTTTTTATGAAGATTTCTATTTGAATTTTGATGTCAAAAACGACACTTTGACTTTTCAAGATGATGCAATGCCACTTCAGAATAATATTACTATTACTTTTGAGGATGCACAACTTACTGAAAAAGAAAAAGAATATAGTTTTATCGCTTCTATTGAAGATGGAAAGTTAAAGTATAATTTTACTAAAAGAAAAGGAAATGAATTTATAACTTATACCAAAAATCTTGGAAAATTTGTTTTGGCAAAAGATTCGATTGCACCGAAAATTGCGCCAGTAAATATCAAGGAAGCAAAATTACTGAACAAACAGTTTAATTTGCAATTATCAATCAGCGATTCATTTTCGGGAATAAAATCATACAATGGTTTTTTGAACGGAAAATGGGTTTTGTTTGAATACGATTACAAGACAAAAAGATTGACTCATTTTTTTGATAATGATTATCTCAATGATGGACGAAACGATTTAAAAGTAGTAGTTTCTGATAATGTAGGAAATTCTACTATCTTTGATACTTATTTTTTTAGGAATAAACAATAAAATTTAAACATTTGAAAACCAAACATTTATACTTACAATTATCTTTATTAATTTTTGCAAATGGCGTTTTTGCTCAAATGGCAAAAATTCAAGGTGTGATTCTTGACGAAAATAATCGAGCAGTCGAAAACGTCAATATAAAATTTTCAACCATTTCTGCCACTTCCAATGAAAATGGTTATTATTCTTTAAATGTCCCTGCCAATAAAAAAATCGTACTTGTTTTTTCTCATACAACACTCAAAAAAGCAACTCAAACAATTGAATTAAAGCCAAATGAAAATTTTGAATTTAATATAGTTTTAAAAACCAATGAAGAACAATTAGATGATGTGGTTATCAATTCAAAAACAAGAAGACGATTAGAAGGCTTAGTTGCGATTGAACCGGCAACAATAAGAAAAATTCCTGGAGCAAATCCTGGAGTTGAAAACATTTTAAAGTCTTTTGCTGGCGTAAATTCAAACAATGAATTAAGTACACAGTATTCCGTGCGTGGTGGAAATTATGATGAAAATTTAGTTTACGTTAACGAAATCGAGATTTATCGCCCGTTTTTGATACGTTCTGGGCAACAAGAAGGATTGAGTTTTACCAATTCAGATTTGGTACAAAATGTAGATTTTTCTGCAGGAGGTTTTCAAGCCAAATATGGAGATAAATTGTCTTCTGTTTTAGACATTACTTATAGAATCCCAAAAAAATTCGGCGCCGCTGCAGAAGCAAGTTTTTTAGGCGGAAGTGTAGCCGTTGAAGCGGTTTCAAAAAACCAAAAATGGACTTCTATAACCGGTGTTCGCTATCGAGACAATAGCTTATTTGTTAAAAGTCAAGACATTCAAACTAACTTCCGTCCGACATTTGCCGATGTTCAAACCTATTCAACTTTCACGCCTTCAACAAAGTGGCAGTTTAGTTTTTTAGGTAATATTTCACAAAATAAATACAATTATCGTCCTCTTTCTAGACAAACGAATTTTGGTACTTTAAGCGAACCAATCGCTTTGGTTGTTGATTATGAAGGACAAGAAAAAGACAAATACGATACTTTTTTTGGGGCTTTTAAATCCATTTTTAAAGTCAATGATAATTTTACGTTAAAATTTATAGGTTCAGCTTATCACACAATCGAACAAGAATATTTTGATATTTTGGCAGATTATGGGTTCGGACAATTGAATTCAAATATTGGTTCAGGAAATTTGGGCGAGGTAGACTTTGTAACCAAAATTGGTACAGAACTGAATCATGCTAGGAATAATTTAGACGCTTTGATTGTCAATGCAGAAGTGAAAGGCGCAAACGATTTTAAAAGCAATAAATTTGAATATGGTTTAAAATTCACCAAAGAGGATATTCGCGACAGAATAGTGGAGTGGCAAGTGATCGACTCTGCTGGATTTTCAATCAATCCGCCAATTAAATTTTTGCCGTCAAATGACCAACCATACAATGGTTATGTTGGGCCCTTAGTGCCTTTTAAAAATGTTCGCGCTACCAATTATGTAAAAATAAACAGGTTTTCAGGTTATTTTCAATGGAGTAGAAAAGATAAAATTGGTGAAGCACAAGTTTGGTATAATTTTGGAATACGAGCACATAATTGGCAGGTTTTAGGAGATAATTTGATTAGTAAAAGTCAAATTACTTTTAGTCCCAGAGCTCAATTTTCTATAAAACCAAATTGGAATAAGGACATGGTTTTTAGGATTTCAGGCGGACTTTATCACCAACCACCATTTTATAGAGAATTGAGAGATTCATTGGGAATAGTGCGTCCAAATGTCAAAGCGCAGCAATCTTTACATTTGGTTTTGAGTAATGATTATAGTTTTAAAATGTGGAAAAGACCTTTCAAATTGGTTTCAGAAATTTACTATAAATCGATGTCAGATGTGAATCCTTACACGTTAGAAAACGTGAGAATTCGATATGCTGCAAACAATAATGCAAAAGCTTTTGCACAAGGTTTGGATGTTCGATTAAATGGAGAATTCGTTCCCGGAACAGAGTCTTGGTTGAGTTTTGGGTATATGAAAACAGAAGAAAACATCAATAATAAAGGTTATATTGCGCGTCCGACGGACCAAAGGTTAAAATTCGGAATGTTGTTTCAAGATTTTATGCCCAATATTCCAAGTGTAAAATTATATTTGAATTTGGTTTACAATACAGGTTTGCCAGGTGGTTCGCCATCTTATGCTGATCCTTACGTATATCAAAACAGATTGAGAGATTATCGCCGAGCAGATGTTGGGTTTTCATATGTTGTGACAGAAAATAATGCTGCTCGCCCAAAAGAGCATTGGCTCAGAAAATTTCAAGATATTTCATGTGGTTTTGAAATTTACAATATTTTTGACAACCAAAATGCCATCACCAATACTTGGGTTAGAGATGTTTACACAAGACAACAATATGCGGTTCCAAATTATTTGACTTCTAGGATTTTTAATTTGAAGGTAAGTATAAAGCTCTAAATTTTGTAATGATTTTAAAATATTTGAGATATGAGTAATATAAAATTAATCGTTTTAGGAATAACAATTTTGGTTTTCTCCTCTTGCAAAAAAGAAGTAGAAACTCCTAAAGTGATTTACGAGGGTTCAAAAAATGCTGTTATTCCAACTGTTAAAGCTGATTCTTCTAATATAGAAATTGCGGATTTACCAATTCAGTTTAATGGAACAAAATTTTTGATTCATCCAATAGGTGATTACAGGATTTTTGATGGTAAATCAAGATACAGTTACGGTTCATCCAATTCAGAATCAGGAAGTTTTAGGATTTCAAACAACAACGAATATGAAATTACTGGTTATCTTAGTAATTTAAAATTCCAAGAAATCGGAACAGATTCTATAAAAACTTTAACAGACAAAGCCATTCTGATTCAAACCGCAACTTATTTAAAAACTGTTTTCGATAAAACGAAACAACAAATTATAGTTTATACTTTGGCGGACATGGACACAAATCGTGATTCAAAAATAGACACAAATGATATTAAAACGCTCTACTTAAGTAGGATTTCGGGAGAAAAGTTCACTAAAGTATCTACAGATTTTCAGGAATTAATTGATTGGAATATGATTGAAGCATCGAATTTTTTGTATTTTAGAACCATGGAGGATACTAACAAAAACGGCCAGTTTGATAAAGATGATGTGATTAACTACAATTTTATCAATTTGAATAACAAAGATTGGAAAGTAGAAAATTATAAACCAGTGTAATTATTTTCTAGGAATTTATAATTAAAAAATCATTAAAGTAGAAGACGTTCGGACTACTACTTTAATGATTTTTTTTATTGTAAATCTTGTTTCATTTCACTTCAAAAACAAAACTATCTAAAGGATTTATTTCAATATTGGTTGTTCCCAATCCATTTTTCACATTTAAAATTGCATTTTTAGAGTGGTACAATTGTTCATTCAGTTTGTAATTACCATCTTTTAAATGCCATTTTTCGATAATATCTGCAGGGATTTTTAAATCAAAACTACTTTTTGTCATCGATGAAAAATTAGTAATCACAATCAATTTTTGATTTTCTGACCATCGAACAAAAGCATAAATTTCAGCATCATAATTTTTTGTGTTTTGACGATTTTCTGTTTGAATTTCCTGAAAATTACCCATCAGCGCTGGACTAGTTACTGTAAAATTCAAAAGGCGTTTGTAAAAATCTCTTAAATCTTTTTCGGATTGAGAAAGTTGTCCGCCATCAAATTGTCCGTTATTCATCCATCGTTGGTGATTGGGTACGCCAACATAATCAAAAATTGAAGTTCGAGAATGTGTTCCGAAACCGCCATTTTCATTTCCTGCTTCGCCCACTTCTTGCCCAAAATAAATCATGGTTGGAGAAGTGCTTATCAAAGCTGAAACAACCATTAAGGGTTTTCCTTTTTCTGGACTTCCCGCAAATTCTGGACTTGCCAATCGTTGTTCGTCATGATTGTCTAAGAAATGAAACATGTGGTGTTCAATATCAGCCATGCTTTTTTGGATATCTGAAATTGGATCTGGTAAGGATTTTCCTTGAACTACTTCTTTCAACTTATCATAAAACGCAACTTTGTCGTACAAATAATCCATTTTTCCGAGGTTGATATAATTCCTATATTCATTCGGATTATAGACTTCTGCCAACAAGAATGCGTTTGGATTTTTCATTTTGATAGCCGAATTCATATAACTCCAAAATTCATAAGGCACCATTTCTGCCATGTCATATCTAAAACCGTCAACTCCTTTTTCAGTCCAATAAAGCGCAATGTCGCGAAATTTTTTCCAAGAACTTGGAACAGATTTGTCTTTCCAAAAAGTGAAATGTTCTTTGTACGATTTCTTGTCAAATCCATCAGGCAATACTGGAAAATCTTTGCTTCCATCTGGACGAATACCATAATTTATTTTTATGGTTTCGTACCAATCGTTAGTGTCTGGTTTTGCCATTCTAGAGCCATTTCCAGTCCATTTTGCTGGATTTTCATCAAATTTTCCATCAATTAATGGATTTTTTTCTCCGTTCAAAGGTTTGTAACTGTCTGATGTCGGCACTTGAAAAGGTTGATTCGGAATATAATAAAAATTATTGTCTCTCGCATATTCGACCGTTTTGTCGTCGTCAGCGCCAAAATCTCTTACGCCTTTAGGATTATTTTTCCCTTCGTATTTTCGAGCAATATGATTTGGTACAATGTCAATAAGTACTTTCAAACTATTTTTGTGCGTTCGCACAATCAACGATTCAAATTCCTCTAATCTTTTTTCAGGATTAACCGCTAAATCGGGATTTACATTGTAATAGTCTTTCACTGCATAAGGAGAACCTGCTCGGCCTTTTACAACTTCAGGGTCATCGTTAGAGATGCCAATATTAGTATAATCTCTCACCAAAGCATGGTGCGGAACGCCAGTGTACCAAATGTAGGTTACGCCCAAATTTTTAATTTCAGTCAAAGCTTTATCTGTAAAATCGTTGAATTTCCCAACGCCATTTTCTTCAATTGTTCCCCAAGGTTTGTTCGTCGTGTTTTTATTTCCAAATAATCGGGTAAAAACTTGATAAACCACTTGCTTTTTTTCTTCAACCATTTCTTTCTTGATTTTTGGAGGTGTTTTCTTTTTGTTTTGTGCATTCACGTTGAGTGAAAAAGCTATTATTGCAACTAGAATTATATTTTTCATTTGTGTTATTTTAAAGTTGTAAAATTACATTCTCTGACAAATATAAAAATTTGATGTTCATTATGGGAATGAAATAAATAATTCTTAATAAAATCGTTACTAATGACATTTTCCCTAAATTTGGCAAAAAATAAACATCTTGAAAAAGCGCTTTTTTTTCTTTATTCTAGGACTAATAATCATTCAGTCTAATGCAGTTTTCGCCCAAAAACCAATTAATATTGAATATTCTGATTTTGCGGATCGTGATGAGGCAAAAATTCCCGGAGCAGTTTTATTGTCTGGAAAAGTGCGGATGAACCACGATGGAGCAATTATAACTTGCAACAAAGCTTATTTTTTTCAAAAAGAAAATTACTTAAAAGCTTTTGGAGAGGTTCAAATTGTGCAAGGCGACACACTTTATTTAAACAGTGATTATGCAGAATACAATGGAAATATCAAACAAGCTTTTGCTACTGGAAATCCCGTTTTGCGTTCGCCAGATATGAATTTGAAAACAGACACAATTAATTTTGACCGAAATAAGCAAGAAGCTTTTTATAGAAATTATGGAGTGATTGTGGACAAAGACAATACCTTGAAAAGTAAGTCTGGGAAATACTATGCCAAAGAAAAAAAGTTTCAATTTCTTACAGCTGTTACCGTTAGCAATCCAAAATATATAATCAAATCTAATCACTTGGATTACTACAACAATTCTGGTCATGCATATCTTTTTGGTCCATCAACCATTACTGGAAAAGACAATTTTATTTATACCGAAAAAGGATTTTATAATAGCAAAAAAAATGTTGGGCATTTTTTGAGAAAGTCTTATATCAAATACAAAGACCGATTGATTGAGGGCGATAGTTTGTATTATGACAGAAAAATTGAATTTGCCTCGGCGACCAACAATGTGAAAATTACGGATTCAATTAATAAAGGAATTATAAAAGGGCATTACGCCGAAATGTACAAACAAAAAGATTCTATGTTTGTGACCAAACACGCCGTGGCGATTAATTTGGTAGAAAAAGATTCTTTATATATTCATGGAAAAATTCTAATGGTTACCGGAAAACCAGAAAATAGGATTATCCGTGCTTTTAACAATGCAAGATTTTATAAAACCGATATGAGTGGAAAATGCGATTCTATTCATTCGAGTACGAAGTTGGCATTGACAAAACTCATTAAAAATCCTGTGATATGGAATGGCGAAAACCAAATGACCGGTCATGAAATTCATTTAATAGGGAACAATCGAACTGAGAAGTTAGATTCTTTAAAGGTTTTGAACAATGCTTTTATAATTTCTAAAGATTCGCTGGGAACAGGTTACAACCAAGTAAAAGGATTGAATTTGTATGGAAAATTCAAGGACAATAAATTGTATGAAGTAGATATTGTTAAAAATACCGAAGCTATTTATTATGCTTATGATAAATTAGAATTGATTGGAATTGAAAAAAAGTTGAGTAGTCGCATCAATATGCAATTGGAAGACAACAAAATTAGGACTTTAACTTCTTTTAAGAATATAGAGAGTACCACTTATCCAGAAAAAGATTTTCCTGAGAATGTTCGGAAATTAAGGGGATTCATTTGGCGTGGCGATGAAAGGATTATGTCTAAAGAAGATATTTTTCCAAAAGAAGAAATTGAATTAGATGAAAAAATCAAAAAGAAAAGTAAACTTGAAAATGCCAAGGAAAATACGCCTATGAAAGTGAGGAAAGAAACGAAGAATTACGACAAACTAAATCTGGTAAAAAAATAGCGTTTTTGTGCATGAGCTGATTTTTGATAGTTTTAAATAAAATCATCTTTTGCATTCTTTTTATTTAAAACTATCTTTGTTTAACTTTTATATGTTTTATAAATTTTCATTAAAAAAATCAATCAATAATTAGCAAAAGTGGAAACAAAAAGTTCGGGTATTTTATTCAAAAATGCTATGTTTAACAAAGCAGTTAAGGTATAAATATAAAAAAAATCAATCATTTAATAAAAAAAAATAGTTATGTCAGACGATAAAAAAGTAATATTTTCCATGCAGCGATTGAGTAAAACTTACTCTAGCAGCGATAAACAAGTTTTAAAAAATATTTATTTAAGTTTCTTTTACGGAGCTAAAATTGGTATCTTAGGTCTAAATGGCTCTGGAAAATCTTCTCTTTTGAGGATTATTGCAGGTGTTGACAAAAATTACCAAGGAGATGTGGTTTTTCAACCAGGTTATACGGTGGGTTATTTAGAGCAAGAACCTATTTTAGACGATGAAAAAACCGTAATCGAAATTGTGCGTGAAGGTGTTGCCGAAACCATGAAGGTTTTAGCAGAATACAATGAAATTAACGATTTGTTTGGTCTTCCAGAAAACTATGAAGATGCCGACAAAATGGATAAACTCATGAACCGTCAGGCAGATTTGCAAGACAAAATTGATGCGCTGGGTGCTTGGGAAATCGACACAAAATTAGAAATTGCAATGGATGCTTTACGCACACCAGATGGCGATACACCTATAAAAAATCTTTCTGGTGGAGAGCGTCGCCGTGTGGCTTTGTGCAGATTGTTGTTGCAACAGCCAGATGTTTTATTGCTGGATGAACCTACCAATCACCTTGATGCTGAATCTGTGCTTTGGCTAGAACAACATTTAGCACAATATGCAGGAACCGTAATTGCCGTTACGCACGACCGTTATTTTCTAGATAATGTTGCTGGTTGGATTTTAGAATTAGATAGGGGAGAAGGAATACCTTGGAAAGGCAATTATTCGTCTTGGTTAGATCAAAAATCGAGCAGAATGGCACAAGAAGAAAAAGTGGCATCGAAACGCAGAAAGACGTTAGAGCGAGAATTAGACTGGGTGCGCCAAGGGGCAAAAGGACGTCAGAGCAAGCAGAAAGCTCGTCTTCAGAACTACGATAAACTGTTGAATGAAGACCAAAAGCAATTAGACGAAAACCTAGAAATTTATATTCCGAATGGTCCTCGATTGGGAACCAACGTAATAGAAGCTAAAAATGTAGCCAAAGCTTTTGGAGATAAATTGTTGTATGACAACTTAAACTTTACTTTGCCACAAGCTGGAATTGTTGGGATAATAGGACCAAATGGTGCTGGAAAATCTACTATTTTTAGAATGATAATGGGTGAACAAGAAACAGATAGCGGCACCTTTGCGGTTGGCGAAACTGTAAAAATCGCCTACGTAGATCAATCGCATTCTAACATCAACCCAGAGAAATCAATTTGGGAAAATTTTGCCGATGGACAAGAGTTGATTATGATGGGAGGAAAGCAAGTAAACTCCCGTGCTTACTTGTCTCGATTTAACTTTGGCGGAAGTGACCAAAACAAAAAAGTTTCCATGCTTTCGGGCGGAGAGCGCAACCGTTTGCACTTGGCTATGACTTTAAAAGAAGAAGGAAACGTACTTTTACTCGATGAACCAACCAACGATTTGGACATTAATACCTTGCGAGCATTGGAAGAAGGATTAGAAAACTTTGCAGGTTGTGCGGTAGTAATTTCGCACGATAGATGGTTTTTAGATAGAATTTGTACCCACATCTTGGCATTTGAAGGCGACTCCGAAGTCTATTATTTTGAAGGCGGTTTCTCTGAATATGAAGAAAATAAAAAGAAAAGACTAGGTGGCGATTTGACACCAAAACGATTGAAATACAGAAAATTGATTAGAAATTAGTCTATTTCAAAAATTTCGAATTTCGAATTAGACCCGCTTTGAATTTCAAATAGGGTTTTTTTTTATGTTCTGACTCCACCAACAATCCAATATAAATCTTCATTTTTTCAAAATGGCTTTTTGATTAAAAGTTATGTGCGTAATCAAGAATTTATAGCAACGTTTAAATCAAATTAACTTAAGTATTAATGCTAAGTAATTATTTTTTAACAAAATTTAAGCATCTATCTTTGTAAAAAAAAATGACCTAACTCCAATTTTATGTTTAAAACATACTGCATAATTTCTTTTTTCTTTTTTGTGGTTTTCTCAATGAATGGACAAACTACATTAACCTTGCAACTTAACGCAACAGCTGGAAAAGATGCTTTTATTTCTTCTAATGTTCCAAATGGAGGTCAAGGAAATTCGACAGAATTTGACGCAGCTGCTTGGACAATAGCTGGTTTGCCTTTAACCATTAGAAGTCTTATTGATTTTGATTTGAGTAGTTTGCCGGTAGGTGCTACCATCCAATCGGCTGTGCTCACACTTTACAACAATCCAAATGCTCAAAATGGATATGCAAATGGTCAGCACGTGCATGTTAGTGGCAGTAATGAAGCAGTTTTGCAACGCATCACTTCGCCATGGACAGAAGATGTTGCATGGAGCAATCAGCCGACAACTACGAGTCAAAATGAAGTGAGTTTGGCTGAAGATACAAATCCTAACCAAGATTATGTTTTAGATGTTAAAAATTTATTACAAGATGTTATTGCGAATCCAAATGATAGTTTTGGTTTTTTATTAAAATTAAGAACAGAAACTCACTATCGATTGTTAGCTTTTGCCTCTAGCGATCATTCCAATGCAGCTTTGCATCCAAAATTAGAAATTTGTTATTCTAATGTGTTGACAACGGATATTCCATTGTTTCAAAATAAAAATGTTTACGTATATCCAAATCCTACATCTGGGATTGTAAATATTGAATTAAAAAATGTTAACACCAATAGCTCTTCAAATAGTAGTTTTGTAATATTTGACACAATGGGAAAAAAAGTACTTGAAAAAAAGTATTTTCCTACATCTTCATTTTTATTAGATGTTAGTATTTTGCAAAATGGCATCTATTATTGGGTTTTAACCGCTGACCAAACCACTAGTAATGGAAAACTAATTTTGGCAAAATAATATAACATCATTACTCTGTTGCTTTAGTAAGGTAAATTAAGAAACCAAAAGGCTTGCCTATATCTTTGCTACAATAGAGTGGAATTGCTTTCCGTGGTCAGTAAAAAGGCAAAACACCAAATTAAAAGCTTGTTCCTAATTGCATAAGAAAAGTGCCACAAATCATTGCAGCACTTTTTCTATTTTTAAAACAAAAGCTTTATTTTAAAATTGTTTGTTTTCTATCTGGTCCAACAGAAACAATTTTAATGGGTACTTCTAGTTCATTTTCGATAAACTCAATGTATTGTTTCAACTCTATCGGAAGTTCTTCATAAGTTGTCATTCCTGTTAAATCGGCTTGCCAGCCTTTAAATTCTTTAAAAATGGGTGTCACATTTTCTGGTTCAATGTTGTACGGCAAGTGACTAATTTTTTCGTTTTTATAATCATAAGCTACGGCCACTTTCAAGGTTTCAAAACCAGAAAGCACATCGCCCTTCATCATCATTAATTGCGTAACACCATTTACTTGCACCGCATATTTCAAAGCTACTAAATCCAACCAGCCACACCGTCTTTTTCTTCCCGTAACCGAGCCAAATTCGTTGCCCACACTCGCCATTACATCACCAGCTTCTTCAAAATCCTCTGTTGGAAATGGTCCACTTCCCACTCTTGTCGTATAAGCTTTAAAAATTCCATATACTTCTTTAATTTTGTTTGGTGCAATACCTAGACCAGTGCATGCACCCGCAGCTGTTGTGTTAGATGAGGTTACAAAAGGATAAGTTCCGAAATCGACATCCAATAACGAACCTTGTGCCCCTTCGCAAAGTATAGATTTTCCTGCTTTTTGGGCTTGGTGCAAATATTCTTCACTATCAATAAAAGTAAGTTTTTTTAATTCTTCAACAGATTCAAAAAATTCTAATTCTAATTCTGCTAAGTTATATTGAATCGCAACATCATAAAAAGCAATCATTGCTTCGTGCTTGTCTGCCAAGGCACGGTAACGTTCTTTGAAATCTTCTAATTCTAAGTCGCCCACACGAAGTCCGTTTCTTCCGGTTTTATCCATATAAGTCGGTCCAATTCCTTTAAGGGTTGAACCAATTTTTGCTTTTCCTTTTGAAGCTTCAGAGGCGGCATCTAGCAAACGGTGTGTAGGCAAAATAAGATGCGCTTTTCGAGAAATAATCAACCTAGATTTGATTTCGATATTGAATTTTGCTAAACCTTCGATTTCTTTTTGAAAAACCACCGGATCAATCACAACGCCATTTCCAATCAAATTGATGGAATTTTTATGGAAAATTCCCGATGGAATGGTGCGCAAAACATGTTTGATGCCGTCAAATTCTAAGGTATGCCCGGCGTTCGGACCACCTTGAAAACGTGCGATTATGTCATATTTGGAGGTAAGTACATCAACAATTTTTCCTTTTCCTTCGTCGCCCCATTGTAATCCTAATAATAAATCTACGGTCATCTTTTTTATTTGTAAAATTCTACTTATCCTATAGCAACGACAGAAAATTCTAGTAGAATATATTAATTTATAGTTTTTGTTGTTTGTAGTTCATTTAAATTCACCCTTCGGGGGTATGGGTGCTTTTTTTATTCCCGTATAAATACAAAGAATGATTGGTGATTTCGATATCAAAAATCTCTTCGATTGTTTTTTTTATGGTTTGTATTCTAGGGTCACAAAACTCTATTACTTCGCCCGTATCGGTCATAATAATATGGTCATGATTTTTATCGAAATATGATTTTTCGTAATGTGCTTGGTTTTGACCAAATTGGTGTTTTCTTACCAAAGCGCAGTCTAAAAGCAATTCCATGGTGTTGTAAAGTGTCGCCCTGCTAACACGATAGTTTTTATTTTTCATTTTGACATACAGTTGTTCGATATCAAAATGTTCCTCACTATCATATATTTCTTGAAGTATAGCGTATCGTTCAGGTGTTTTTCGGTGTCCTTTCTGTTCGAGATAAAGTGTAAAAACATTTTTTACAATATCTTGATTTTTGCTGTTATCTACTGATATTAGTGTCATATTTGGCAAAGATAATTTTTAGTTGATAAGTTTAAAAGTTTAGTCATTTAAAGTTATAAACCAATTGTTAATAATCGTATTTTTACTATTAGTTTTTGTAAACCCTTGTGACCTTATCAATTCCATCAATTTTTTTGATATTGTCGGTCAATCTTTTCAAAATAGTATTGTTTTGAACAATTACGACAACTTGGCCTTTAAAAATGCCTGCTTCACTGCTCAAAGAAATGCTTTGGATGTTGACGTGCATATTGCTAGAAATAACTTTTGTCAATTCGTTGGTTAATCCTAAACTATCCATTCCAGTGATATCCAAAATGGCTTTAAATTCTTGTTGAGAGGAATCAATCCATTTTGCAAAGATGATGCGGTAAGCGTAGTTAGATTGCAAACTTAAAGCGTTTGGACAATCTTTTTTATGTACTTTTATACCTTCATTAATAGTTACAAAACCAAAAACGTCATCACCCGGAATTGGGTTGCAACAACTCGAAAGTTTATAGTCTAATTTATCTTGGTCGACTCCAAAAACAAGTAAATCAAAATTATTGCTAAGCTCGTCTTTCTGAATATTTTCAGGGTTATAGGACGGTGTTCTTTTTATTTTATTTTTGAAAAAATTAATAAAGGTATTGCTTTTTAAAGCAGCATATTCTTTAAGCTGACTATTTTCAATCGATCCAATTCCAACCCTATAATACAAATCTAAACTCGTGCGAAGTTTGAAAAAAATCACCATTTCATTAACGGTATTTTCGTTAAGGGCTACTTTTAGATGGCGCAGTTTTCGGGTCAAAACTTCTTTGCCCTCTTCCGCTATTTTTTTTGTGCTATCGTTCAGAACACTTTTAATTTTGTTTTTTGCTCTTGCTGTTGTCACATAATCTAGCCAATGCATTGTCGGTTTTTGGTTGGGAGAAGTGATAACTTCGATTTGATCACCACTTTTAAGTTCAAAATTCAAAGGCACTAATTTCCCATTCACCCTTGTACCACGTGTGTGGATGCCCACAGCAGAATGGACACTAAACGCAAAATCCAAAGAAGTTGCGCCCTTGGGTAAAGATTTGATCTCGCCTTTGGGTGTAAAAACAAAAATTTCTTTCGAGTAAAGATTCATTTTGAAATCTTCAACAAAATCAACGGCATTGGTTTCTTGATTTTCTAAAGCTTCTTTTAATAAATTCAGCCAAACATCCAAACCACTTTCTTCAGTAGCGCCTTGTTTGTATTTGTAATGTGCAGCATAACCTTTTTCGGCAATTTCGTCCATTCGTTCGCTTCGCACTTGCACTTCTACCCATCGGCCTAAAGGCCCCATAACGGTGATATGTAGGGCTTCATATCCAGTCGATTTTGGCGATGAAATCCAATCTCTTAAACGACTCGGGCTCGGACGATAATTATCTGTTACAATAGAATAAATCTTCCAAGCAAGAAATTTTTCCTCTTTTAATTCAGATTTATATACTATTCGCAAGGCAAATTTGTCGTAAACTTCATCGTAACTAACATTTTGCGCTTTCATTTTTCTACGAATAGAATAAATGGATTTTGGTCTTCCTTTGATGGTATATTCTATTCCTTCTTTGTCTAATGAATCCGTCAAAACATCTGAAATATTTTTGATATATTCGTCTTGTTCTTCTTTCGTTTCTTTTATTTTGCTAATAATATCATTATAAACAGCCGGCTCGGTATATTTTAAACCTAGGTCTTCTAGTTTTGTTTTGATATTGTACAATCCCAAGCGATGGGCGAGAGGAGCATATATGTATAAGGTTTCAGAAGCAATTTTAGTTTGTTTGTATTCTACCATCGCATCCATGGTTTGCATATTGTGCAATCTGTCGGCAAGTTTTATCAAAATCACACGCACATCGTCGTTCAAAGTCAGCAACATCTTTCTGAAATTCTCCGCTTGCATCGAAACGTTCATGTCTTTTTGAACTTGTGCAATTTTTGTCAATCCTTCTACCAATTGTGCCACCTTTGGATTAAACATTTTTTCAATGTCCTCAACAGTAATCGCAGTATCTTCTGCCACATCGTGCATAAGTGCAGCAGCTATGGCGGTTGGTCCGAGTCCAATTTCTGAAGCAACAATTTTGGCAACAGCGATGGGATGAAAAATATAAGCTTCACCCGATTTTCGCCGTTGGTCCTTGTGCGCGTCAACAGCAACATCAAAAGCTTTTCGAATTAATTTTTTATCTTCTAAAGTTAAAGTTTGATAACTAATGCGAAGTAATTCTTTGTATTCTCTGGCAATTGCTTTGTTTTCTAATTCAATTTCTGCTTCTGTCATACTTATTTTATTCAGTTACTAAATTACTGAAAAACTTTTTGATTTTCCAACTTTGCGCTCATTTTTTTTCTAAAACACATTGGTTTTATTATTTCTTGGATTTTAAAATTGAACATTATCAATTTGCTTATAAAGAAGTAAATTTTGTTTCGAATTATAAATTAACTTATTAAAAGAGAACATAATTTAAAATTAAATATTCTAAAAAATACTTATTTTTGTTGGATGAAAAATAAAAAAACTTTAGTACTCGGGGCATCAATAAAACCAGACAGATACGCTTTCAAAGCGATTACGATGTTGGTTGAAAAAGGACATTCAGTCTTAGCAATTGGTCAAAATGCTGGCGAAGTGGCAGGAATTAAAATCCACACAAAACAAATCCCGTTGGCTAATATTGATACTGTTACGCTTTATTTAAATG
>Ga0209551_1000441_pt1 | contig 15556 bp, 15 predicted proteins | sample LauGreSuBDMM15SD_2_FD_187568 | JGI IMG/M metagenome (GOLD analysis project Ga0209551, IMG submission 187568) | Freshwater lake microbial communities from Lake Michigan, USA - Su13.BD.MM15.SD (SPAdes) (version 3) | ecosystem: Environmental > Aquatic > Freshwater > Lake | place: Lake Michigan, USA... | reverse complement strand
GCAATACCCGTTCCGTATGCTTACGCATCGGTTCAAGGAACTATTGGCCTTGGCGCACCAGGCAGGGAAAGGGTTTTCATAAGAGAGTCAACCTGCTGTTCAAGGGCAAGGACCTCCTGTTCAATTTGAATCAGATGCTCGGGATTGGCTTGAGGAGTATTAGAAGCCTCTGCAATCATCTTCTGCGCCTGAATTAACTCACCTGCTAATTTAATGGCAGCCATCATTGCAGCACGCTCAATACTTTTATTACCGCTAGCAAGAGCTAGTTGTATTTGCTCATCTGCAAAAGCACATGCTTCCCGAAGCAAAGGCTCATGATCGCTTGTAGTGGCAAGGGTAATTTTATGGCCAGCTAGGCTGACCTCAATGCGTTGTTGAGTCATGGTCCTTGTCTACAGGGGGAGTGGTATCGGTCAGCAAATTCATTTGCCGCGAGTCGTTTTGCTCTGGCAGACGCTTGAGAATGTGCTCAATCCTCTTTTGAGCATCTTCAATCTTACCTTCTAGCATGATGCGGTCATGACGCAAAGCCTCAACAGAGGAGTTCACCATCTTTAATTTCTCAGAGAGGCGCCGCAGGGCTTGTTCTAAAGAATCGTGCGCCATGGTGATGTGATCGAGCGCGCTTATGCCAGTTTTTTATTCGTAGCACCAACTAATAAGTAGAAGGCGAGTATAGAAACCACGACATAACAAAAGGCAAAGAACAGGTTGTCAAAGAAATATTGACCAAAGAGTTCAACAAAGCCACTTATCGAAGCCGTGCTTTTCTGAAAGTAGAACGAGCCACTCGAAATGAATTCACAAATAGCAACGCCACCGACAAAGGAAAGGGCAAAGGCACCCAGCGCAAAACTCTGTTTGTCATATTGACCTCGGAACCACTTGCCAGCAAAGTACAAAGCGAGGTAGGCGGGTAGTAGCGCAAGATAAGCGAGGTTGAAGAGGTGACTACCCATCGCTAGATAATCAATCAGGAAGGCTTGTGCTAGAACGATTGCAAAAATGAGGGGACCGAATAAGAAGCCCGCCATAAATGAAATTGCCCATGTAGCATCTGGTAGACTAAATAAAGAGGCAACGTGTTGACCCCGTGTTGCCCAAAGGACCAAAGAGAAAACAATCGCAACCGTAACTGTTTGTTTGGTGGATAGATTAAACATGTTTTCTCCTTAGCTAAGCTTATTTTAGACCTAAATCAACCCAAAATGATTATTTCATAGTAAACCTAGATTTAAGATAAGCAGGAAGGGGGTGGGTGGGAAAAGGTTTCTAAACTCTATCTTGCATTAATAAACCCCCTTCTCTCTACAACTATTAATACTTATTTAGTATATTTTTAGTCAAACATGAATTTTGCTGAGGCCATAAAAGTCCTTCGCGGATCAGGATAATAATAAGCGGTTGAAGACCAGTCTATAACCGAGTACGAATAGTAATTTTTATCCATTAAATTTTTAATCCCAACAGAAAAATCTGCCCTTTTGGAGTATTTAAATGCATATCGAATATCTAAAGTGTCATAACTTGGTATTCTATTTATATTACTGTAATCGGCCGAGGTAACCTGTCTAGAAACATAGTTCCACTGAGTACTTAGAGATTGGTTGTAAGTAAAGTTGTACTTAGCGCGAATAGAAAAAGTATTTGGATTTAATGGCGCAGTCTTTCCATTGTATGTTCCAGCAGTAATAGTCGCATTCCTTAAATCAATCGTACTGCCAATTATTAAATTGCGAAACGGAATAAATTCGCCAGAGAAATTTACTCCACGCCTTTGTGTTTGAGGTAAATTAAAGTTTATTGTATTAATTGGGTCATAAGAAATTTCATCGGTGATGTCACTCACGTAATATCTTACATCTAGCTTTGCACCTTTTAAATTATTAAATTTCCATCCAATTTCCCGATCAAAACCCGTTTGCGGACGAAGGGCTGGATTTGTAGGGGCCCATCCAGAATTACCAACTGCATCCGTATTTGGAAGAGTAAAGTTTTTTGCTCTTCTAATATAAATACTATTTGATATATCTAATGGTTGAGAAATAGCTAGCTCAGAAGCGTGAAGACTATAGATTTGTTTGCTGGCTAAATATCTTGAGTCTTGAGTAAAATTTTCTGTGCGATAACCCAGTCTAAGTAGAGTTTTAATTCCTGTTAATTTGAAATCATTTTGTACATATACACCATTTGAACTTGATGAGCCCCTGTTATATAAACAACAGTTTGCAGTGGATATTCCATTACTGTTCCAATAGTTTTGAGCAATGCCTACAATGGATGTATTGTTCCCCAGGGTTAAATTTATATCTTTTTTAAGATTGAGATCAAATATGTCATTCGTGGATTTTGATCTGGCAAAGTCTGTAGTCTGAAAGGCTGTTCGCGCAGAGGAGGTTGCTGCGTAACGTACCAATCTGTCTTGATGTCTAGCATTAAGCCGAATTACTAAACCATTTATATCGGTTTCAAAGTACCCGCCAACCTGATTAATGGCGTTATTCCAATAGTCATTTTTATAGCCTGAGTATGAAGAACGAGGATTTAATTGAAACTCTGTGAGTGTTAGAGCACCAGGTGTTCTTGCATTCAGATCGTTTGTTTCAAAATAAATGCTCGATAGAAAGAAATCATTTTTATACTTAAATGTTAATTTTCCATCCTTTTCATGACTAGCTGAGTTACTTCGATAACCATTGCTACTGCGGTTAGTGCCAGAAAATATCAGGGAGAAATTTTTATTTCCATACGTAACTGTGCCCCTGGTATCGGAAGTATTAAAGCTTCCATACGAGGTATATAAGTTAGCAGAGGGTTTTTCTGTATAGGATCCAGTTGATTTAGTAATAATGGTTATGACCCCTCCTACCGCTCCGTTACCATAGAGGACTGAGCTGGACCCACGTTGAATTTCAATTCTTTCTACTTGATCCAATGGAATATAGGAAAGTCTATTTTCAGAAGAATCTCCTTGTTGGTATGGAATTCCGTCTATAACAATCACCTGATTATTTTGGGATGCGTCACCAAAGCCTCCCAAATCAAGTTTTAATTCATTGCCTCCATATAAACTTGGCCTGCTTGGAATTCCTCCAATACGGGTAATAGCTTCGTCAACCGTCATGGCCCCAGATTCTTGAATTTGTTCTTTGGTGATTGTGGTGATAAAGCTTGGGACTTGCAATGAGTCTTCGGAGTATTTTGAACCCGTAACTACTGTAGACAAAGGTGGCTTATAAATTTGCTCTGAAGTTTGAGCAGTAACATTTAAGTTAGAAAAAAAAGACAAAATAATAATAAACAATACTAAATAATACGATCTAATATTTAAGAACATGGCAATTCCCTACGATGTAATTCTCACCAACCTCCCCGTTAGCGAGCGATACAGAAATTCTTGGATAGGGATATGAGCGTCAATTGGGCGCGGGTATAGAACGAGCGCTTTCCTCGGCGCGCGAAGGTCCCCGTCCGCGAAATTCCACCTGTCTTGGCCGGTATCCGGGCTGGTGAACTTTGGGGTTTAGCCTTCCCATGTTGACTACACAGTGGCTTATCAAACCTAAGTACCGATGTATTGGCACATTCACTTACCGTTGCGGGGGCAGCACACGTTTGGATAGTGTTTCCCGTTTAACTCCAATGCTAAGCACTGGGGCACCACGACCTAATGATATTACCCTATTTGCTCATAAGGCTCTACCTATTATTTAAAGGCTTACAATGAAAGGTTAAGGTAGATAGAGATTCATGACCATATTAGATAAACATCCCGAAAAGAATCTGATTCGCTTGCAGCTAAGCCAAAACATTGTTTTGCAAAGCTTAGATCAAAGCAGTATGACCGAATTAGAAAGTTCTCTAGAGATCTCGGATCTGAAGAAGTCCGAGATTTTGCTTCGTCAAGGCAGCTATCAGATGGAGCAATACTTTGTGCTGGATGGAATTCTGAAGCGGATTGTATCTAGTGCCGATGCCAAGGAGATGATTCTCCGTTTTGCGATTGAGAAAGATATTGAAACGAGTTATGCCGCATGGCGCTTGCAACGCTCAGCACCCTATAGTATTGCCTCAGTGACCAAAGCTCGGGTTGCACGGATGCCACTAAAAAAATGGGCTGAGTTTTTGGATGCCCATCCCAAACTAAAAGAAAGTTTTGAGTTTGAGGTAATGCGTTTAATGAGCGAAATCATGGCGCACACCATCACCTTGCATATGCTGGATGCCCCAGGACGAGTAGAGCGATTCTTACGTAAGTACGAAAACCTGTTTGAGGTCCTACCTAAAAAAGAGCTGGCAGCATATCTCAATCTCTCCCCAGAAACCCTTAGTAGGCTCAAGACTAAGCATAAAGAGCTATTTATATAGGTCATCAGAGTTTTAGGGATTTAGAATACACTCTAACCCTAAGTATTTATTGGATTTCAGGGGAAATTGACGAAAGTCAATGCTGATCCATCCCCGCAGACCTAAGATTCGTCTCAGATCAACTGAGACCCCTTTTCAAGGAGACAACGTTGAAAACCGCCAATCCCAATGAGAGAGACAGCATTATGTTGACAGCAACAAAAGAGCATTCTGAAAACACTGCGGCAGAAGAGAGCCCAGTCACGGATGGTTTCCATTTAGTTATTGATGCCCTGAAAGCAAATGATATTGACACTATCTTCGGTTTGGTTGGTATTCCGATTACCGATCTCGCACGCTTAGCGCAAGCAGAGGGAATGCGCTTTATTGGATTTCGTCATGAGCAGCACGCAGGTAATGCCGCAGCAATTGCTGGTTACATGACCCAGAAGCCTGGTATCTGCTTGACGGTTTCTGCTCCAGGATTTTTGAATGGTTTAACCGCACTGGCTAATGCCACCACTAATTGCTTCCCCATGATTTTGATCTCAGGCTCTAGTGAACGCGAGATCGTTGATTTACAGCAGGGTGATTACGAAGAGATGGATCAGCTAAATGCAGCAAAGCCTTATGCTAAAGCGTCTTACCGAATCAACAAAGCAGAAGATATTGCGATTGGTGTGGCACGCGCCATTCGTGCAGCGGTATCGGGTCGGCCAGGCGGTGTTTATTTAGATCTCCCCGCGCAACTCTTGGGACAAAGTATCCCTGCCCAAAAGGGTAAAGAGTCGCTGTTTCGTGTGATTGATGCGGCACCAAAACAAATCCCAGCGCCCGATGCGGTAAAACGCGCTATTGATGTATTGAAATCAGCCAAGCGTCCATTAATACTTCTGGGTAAAGGTGCGGCATATGCTCAAGCCGATCAGGAGATTAAAGATTTAGTAGAGAAGTCTGGCATTCCCTATCTGCCCATGTCGATGGCCAAAGGATTATTACCCGATACACATCCGCAATGCGCATCTGCTGCCCGCTCATTCGTATTATCAGAAGCAGATACCGTTATGCTGGTTGGCGCTCGCTTGAACTGGCTTTTGGCCCATGGCAAAGGCAAGACCTGGGGTAACCATTTAAAGAAATTTATCCAAATTGATATTGCGCCGACTGAGATCGACAGCAACGTACCGATTGCTGCGCCTGTCATTGGAGACGTTGGTTCTTGTGTAAACGAGCTTTTGAAGCAAATTGCCAGCGTTCCTAAACCAAACCCAGAATGGCTAAATGCTATCAAAGAAAAGAGCGATAAAAACATCACCAAGATGGAAGAAACTCTTTCTAAGAATCCTTCGCCGATGAACTTTCATAGTGCATTGCGTGTGATTCGGAATATTGTAAAAGCCAATCCCGATATCAATATCGTCAATGAGGGTGCCAATACATTGGACTATGCAAGAAGCATCGTCAATATGTATAAGCCGCGCAAGCGTTTTGACTCTGGTACTTGGGGCATTATGGGGATTGGAATGGGTTATGCCATCGGTGCTGCAGTAGTGAGTAAGCAGCCTGTGATTGCCATTGAGGGCGATAGCGCCTTTGGCTTTAGTGGTATGGAACTTGAAACCATTTGCCGTTACAACCTCCCAATTATTACAGTGGTTTTCAACAATAACGGTGTGTACCGCGGTACCGATGTGAACCCATCTGGCGGTACTGATGTGGCGCCTACTGTGTTTGTGAAGAACGCTCGTTACGACAAGATGATGGAAGCTTTTGGTGGTGTTGGCTTTAATGCGACCACTCCACAAGAGCTAATGGATGCATTGAACCAATCATTAGCCTCTGGTAAGCCAACGGTAATTAATGCGGTGATTGATGAAACTGCTGGAACCGAGAGCGGCCGTTTGACCAATCTTAATCCAGCATCGACAGCAACAAAGAAGTAATCTAATTAATTGATTTAGAGTCCAAAGGAGATTCAAGATGACCAAACCACTAGACGGAATTCGCATTATCGATTTCACCCACGTACAAGCTGGACCTGCTTGCACCCAATTACTCGGTTTTTATGGTGCGGACGTTATTAAAGTAGAGCGCCCAGGATCTGGCGACGTGACTCGTAGTCAATTACGCGACATTCCAGATGCAGATGCTTTGTACTTCACCATGCTCAACGGTAATAAGCGTTCTTTAACGCTGGATACCAAAACGGCTGAGGGTAAAGAGGTACTAGAAAAGTTAATTAAAGTATCTGATGTGATGGTGGAAAACTTTGGCCCAGGCGCCTTAGATCGCATGGGGTTCTCATGGGATCGCATTACGGAACTGAACCCCAAAATGATTTTGGCCTCCGTTAAAGGATTCTCGGACGGTCACTCCTATGAAGATCTCAAGGTTTATGAGAACGTAGCTCAGTGCGCTGGTGGTGCTGCCTCTACCACTGGTTTCTGGGATGGCCCCCCAACTGTTTCCGCTGCTGCTTTGGGCGACAGCAATACAGGCATGCACTTAGCGATTGGTATTTTGACCGCATTGATGCACCGTCAGAAAACCGGTAAAGGTCAAAAGGTTGCTTGCTCGATGCAAGATGCTGTATTGAACCTCTGCCGCGTGAAGTTGCGCGATCAACAGCGCTTAGATCGGATTGGTTATCTTGAAGAGTATCCACAATATCCCCATGGTAAGTTTAGTGATGTTGTACCTCGTGGTGGCAATGCCGGTGGTGGTGGACAGCCAGGCTGGGTCTTAAAGTGCAAAGGCTGGGAAACGGATCCCAATGCCTATATTTATTTCACCATTCAAGGCCATGCATGGGAGCCAATTACCAAAGCGCTTGGCAAACCAGAGTGGGCAACCGATCCAGCTTATATGACTGCACAGGCTCGTCAGGATAAGATTTTTGATATTTTTGCAACCATTGAAGACTGGTTAAAAGATAAAACTAAATATGAAGCAGTGGATATTTTGCGTAAGTTTGATATTCCATGTGCACCAGTGTTGTCGATGAAAGAACTTGCGGAGTCTCCTGACCTTCGTGAGAGCGGTTCGATTGTGGAAGTTGACCACAAGGTGCGCGGTAAGTACCTAACCATTGGTAGCCCAATTAAGTTCTCTGACTTGAAAGTGGAAGTAAAACCTTCCCCAGTATTGGGTGAGCACACCGATGAGGTCTTGGCCGATTTGGGATACTCCAAGGAGCAAATTGCCAATTTGCATACTGCTAAGGCTGTGTAATTCAATAAGCCTTATTCCAGCTGTCTAAGAATGGCGCCTTTATCAGGCGCCATTTTTTCGACCATCATTCAGACAGATAAGAGGGCAGACTGGCAGAATTTCATAGCCCGTCTCGATTCTAGCCTCATGGTTAAATCTGGCTCAGCAGCCCAATTCAGTCAATACCAGCGCTGGTAAAATGACTTTCAACAAAATTTCATACTTTTCTTAGGACTTTTTTATGGCAAAAGCACTTGAGGGGATCAAGATCCTCGATTTCACCCACGTTCAATCTGGACCAACTTGTACACAGTTATTAGCTTGGTTTGGCGCCGACGTCATTAAGGTGGAGCGATCCGGAGAAGGGGATGCCACTCGCAATCAGTTGCAAGACATTCCAGATGCAGATAGTTTGTATTTCACCATGCTGAACCACAATAAGCGTTCGATTACGGTGAACACCAAAACTCCAGAAGGTAAAGATATTTTGGAGCGCTTAATTAAGGAGTGCGATGTACTAGTTGAGAACTTTGCCCCAGGCGCTTTGGATCGGATGGGATTTACCTGGAAGCATATTCAGTCCATGAACCCCCGGATGATTATGGCTTCGATTAAAGGCTTTGGTCCTGGTCCTTATGAGGACTGCAAGGTGTACGAGAACGTGGCGCAATGTGCAGGCGGCTCAGCATCTACCACTGGCTTTGATGATGGCCCTCCATTAGTTACTGGCGCTCAGATTGGGGATAGTGGTACAGGTCTGCACCTTGCTTTAGGGATTGTGACCGCGCTATATCACCGCACTCATTCTGGTAAAGGTCAGAAGGTGGATGCCGCAATGCAAGATGCAGTATTAAATCTATGCCGTGTCAAATTACGTGATCAACAGCGCCTGGATCGTAACGGTACCATGCAAGAATATCCCCAGTTTCCTAATGGCAAGTTTGGTGATGCAGTACCCCGTGCCGGAAATGCATCGGGTGGCGGGCAACCGGGTTGGATTCTGAAATGCAAAGGCTGGGAAACGGACCCTAATTCCTATATTTATGTTGTCGTGCAGGCAGCTGTTTGGGAGGCAATTTGTAAGGTGATTGGTCGTGAAGATTGGATTACTGATAAAGACTATGCCTCACCAATGGCCCGATTACCCCGTTTAATGGGTATTTTTGCTGAAATTGAGAGATGGACCATGACCTTAACCAAGTTTGAGGTGATGAATATGCTTAACAAATACGATGTGCCATGTGGCCCGATCTTATCCATGAAAGAAATTGCGGAGGAGCCCGCACTGCGAGCAACAGGTACCGTGGTTGAGGTAGATCATCCTATTCGTGGTAAGTATCTGACCGTCGGTAATCCAATTAAGCTATCCGATAGCCCAACCGAAGTAACTCGTTCACCATTATTGGGCGAGCATACCGATGTGATATTGCAAGAGCTGGGGTTCAGTACTGACCAATTGATTGATTTACGTCATAAGAAAGTAATCTAATATGCGCGTCGCTTTAATTGGTAGTCAAGATTTTGGTAAGGCCGCTCTCGAAGCATTTTTGGAGCGGGGCGATGAGATCGTTGCAGTTTTTTGTCCGCCCGATAATCCAAAGGCCACTAAACCCGAGATCTTAAAAGAAACTGCATTAGCTCGTGGCCTTAATATGTTGCAATTTCCGAGCCTCAAGGGCCCCGAGGCTGCCCAAGCGATGCGTGACAGCAAGGCAGATATTTGCGTAATGGCATATGTATTGCAATTTGTGCCACAAGATTTAGTGAAGATCCCGCGCTTTGGCACAATTCAGTATCACCCATCTTTATTACCTAAGTATCGTGGCCCTAGCGCGATTGGATGGTCAATTGCTTTGGGTGAGACTAAGACGGGTCTGACCATTTTTCGTCCTTCTGATGGCTTGGATGAGGGCGAAATTATTTTGCAAAAAGAGGCTCCCATCGGGCCCGATGACACTCTAGGGCAGGTTTATTTCAATCATCTTTTTCCATTAGGTATTCAGGCTTTGCTTGAGGCTGCTGATTTGATAGCGGCCGGTAAGTATCAAGAGATTGTTCAAGACGAGTCACAAGCCAATTATGAAGGGTGGTTTGATCAGGCAGCGGCACGGATTCACTGGTCTAATCACATCAATCAGATTTATAACCTAATTCGTGCTTGTAATCCCGCCCCAGGCGCTTGGACAGCTTTGAATGGCGAGAAGGTCCAAATCTATGATGTGCGCAAACATGTCACAGCAACTTTTGGATCAGTCAAAGGTAAGCCTGGCGAGATTGTTGAGATCGGCAATGATTCGTTCAAGGTCGCATGCCATGGAGGGCAGATTGAGGTCCTAAAAGCGAAAGCAGGAAAAGGTAGTAAGGTATCAGGAGCTGAACTCAGTACTTCGCTAGGCTTGCAATTAGGTCAATTCTTCGACGCTTAGTCTAGACCTCAAGATTATCAATCAGGCGAGTTTTGCCTAATTTAGCAGCAGTCAAAATAACTAAATCTTGCTTAGATGCGAGATCCTCCGCATTAGGCGCCAAGAGATTCGAACGTTTGCGGATCGCAATATAGTCGGGAGCCCAGCCTCGACCTTTTAGAGCGTCAATCGACTTTTGTTCCAATGACACCAATTGACTGGGGCTTGTAACTAGTGATGAGGAGTGAAGTGCGTGGATCTCATGACGAAGATTTTGGAGGGCAATTTGTAATTGGGGCGCCTCTAAACGTTCCTCGGTGGATAAAAATCCATTACGCGAGGAGAGCGCCAAGCCATCTTCTGCACGGATTGTTTCTCCAGCAACAATATCAACGGGTAGCGCAAACTGTTGAGCCATTTGTCGAATGATCATGAGCTGTTGGTAGTCTTTTTTGCCGAAGACGGCTACTTTTGGTTGAACACAGGAAAAAAGTTTTAATACAACAGTACAAACCCCTTTAAAGAATCCAGGTCGGAACTCACCTTCCAAGATATCCCCCAATTGCTTGGGCGGATCAACACGATACTCTTGTGGCTCGGGGTATAAAACCCGCTCGGTAGGTGCGAACAGGACATAAACCCCTTCTTTCTCTAGCTTACTGGCATCCTCTTCGAGGGTACGTGGGTATTTATCAAAATCTTCATGAGGCCCGAATTGCAAACGATTCACAAAAATGCTTGCGATCACTGGATCACCATATTGGCGCGCAATGCGCATTAGGGAGAGGTGTCCTTCGTGCAGATTTCCCATAGTGGGTACAAAGGAAGCTCTGTTTTGACCGCGTAGATGATCACGCAGTTCTTGTATGTCGGTAACAATCTTCATGCGCTAGGGGTATATGCTAAACGCACATAAATCGGTGCATAGGGCTCTGCTTGTGTAATCTCGATGAGCGCCTCGCGGGAGAGTTCTAGCATGGCAATAAAGTTCACGACGATGACGGGGATTCCATTACCAGTTTTAATGGCATCCTCAAAGAGTTCACTGAACTCTACAAAGCGTGCGTTTTGTAAACGTCGCAAGATGCGCGTCATAAAATCTCGAACGGATAATTGCTCGCGGGTGATCGTGTGATGCTGATTCAGTTTGGCACGGTGGAGAACATCGCGCCACGCCATTTGTAAATCTTCTAAATTGACCTCAGGCCAAGTGATGGCTACCGTGGTATCGACATAGCCATGCGCCACATGGAAGTCACGACCCAGTTGGGGCATGCGATCGAGTTCTTGTGCAGCTAATTTCATCTTTTCATATTCGAGCAAGCGACGAACTAACTCAGCGCGTGGGTCATCAACCTCTTCATCGCTATCTGCTTTTTTCATGGGCAGTAACATACGCGATTTGATTTCAATCAACATCGCAGCCATTAATAAGTACTCAGCGGCAAGTTCTAAATTATGGTGCCGAATTTGATCGATATAACTGAGGTATTGCTGAGTCACCTGAGCCATCGGAATATCGAGGACATTGAAGTTTTGCTTACGAATTAGGTATAGCAATAGATCTAGCGGGCCTTCAAATGCCTCCAGAAAGATTTCGAGAGCATCGGGCGGGATATATAAATCGGTGGGTAATTTAAATAAAGGCTCGCCATAAAGTTTGGCAAACGCGGCACTTAAACCATCAATCTTTTCTTCCGATGGCCCAGTTGCAAGTGATTCGAGCTCCTCACTCATTGTGATACACGTAAGAATGCTGTTTGACACGCGCTAACTGAGTACGACGTGTCTCCTCGGGATTTTGTGGCTTATCCCACAAAAGTGCGCGACCTTCCCGTTGCGCTTGTTCAAGATGCGGTTTTTGAGACTTGAGTTGTTCTAAGAATTGGGTGGCTTGCGATTTATATTTCTTCATAAAATCAATAAGTTATAGAATAAAGCAGGAATTACTACCACTCATTATTAACGATTTTTGGGTGAGGCCTTAAAGATTGAGTTTTAGCAGTTCGTCAAGCTGGGTTTGCTCGACCCGTGTCAACAAATGTTTGTAGGGTTGAATGGGCGAGCTACTCTTCAGAGGAGTTTTGATATCTTGCCATTGCATTGCCGGAACTCCCAAGAAAGCCTCGACGTTTGACACTAGCTTAGGCAGAACAGGTTTAAGGTAAAGACTTAAACAACGGAAGGACTCTAAGATGACGCTGCATACTTCATGTAATTGAGCGCTGCGAGTGAGGTCTTTGGCAAGATCCCAGGGCTTGTTCTCATCCACAAAGCCATTTACAAGATCCGCCAATTCCATAATTTGCCGAATTGCTTTGGCGTACTCCCTTGATTCGAAGAGCTCAGCAATACCGTTACTTGAACTAGTAATTGTGGCAAGAAGCGGATGAGCCATTGCGCTGTCAAGAATACAGCCCTCAAAGCGCTTCACTAAAAATCCAGCGCTACGGCTGGCAATATTGATGTATTTGCCCAAGAGATCACTATTCACACGAGCCACAAAGTCTTGCAAATTAAGATCAAGATCTTCCATGCTGGCGTTTAATTTGGCCGCAAAGTAGTAGCGAAACCATTCAGGATTAAGGCCTGCTTCAATCACACTATGTGCGGAGATTAACGTGCCCCGTGATTTACTCATCTTCTCACCATCGACCGTCAGAAAACCGTGTGCAAAGATATTTGTGGGGGTGCGGTATCCAGAAAAATGCAAAGTTGCTGGCCAAAACAAAGTATGAAAATACAGAATATCTTTACCGATGAAGTGGTATTGCTCAGTTTTGCTATCAGGCTTAACCCAGTCATCAAAGACCAACCCCTTAGCCTTGCAGTAATTCAAAAAGCTAGCGTAGTAGCCAATCGGGGCATCGAGCCAGACATAAAAATATTTACCTGGTGCATCGGGGATCTCAAAGCCGAAGTAAGGCGCATCGCGCGAGATATCCCAATCACCTAACTTACTATCCCCTTCAATACCAACCCATTCTTTCATCTTATTTTTTGCTTCAGGCTGAAGTGGTGTCTTGACCTGTGTCCACTCGCGTAAGAAGGATTCGCAACGCGGATCGGAGAGCTTGAAAAAATAATGATCGGATACTTTGCGAACGGGAGTTGCACCGCTCACGACGGAATACGGATTTTTGAGATCGGTTGGTGCATAAGTGGCACCACATTTTTCGCACGAGTCACCATACTGATCGGCGGCACCGCATTTTGGACAGTTACCTTTAATGAAACGATCTGGCAGGAACATTTCTTTAACAGGATCGTAGGCTTGCTCAATCGCTCGTTTCTCTATTAAACCGGCGTCGCGTAATTTGAGATAAATCTCGCGCGAGAGCATTTCATTCTCAGGGCTATCGGTGGTGTAGTAGTGATCGAAAGAGATTAAAAAGTGATCGAAATCTCGTTTGTGCTCATGCCAGACTTTATCAATGAGCTCTTTAGGGCTGATGCCTTCTTTCTCAGCACGCAACATGATGGGTGTGCCATGGGTATCATCGGCACCCACATAATGGACCTCATGGCCACACATTCTCTGAAAGCGCACCCAGATATCGGTTTGCACATATTCCACCAAATGGCCAATATGGATTTGGCCGTTGGCATAAGGCAGGGCGGAGGTGACTAAAAGTTGACGCATTTTATTTTTATCGATTCAGCAATGATTTTAGTCTCCGGTTAAAGTGATGGTCGATAAGAATGGTTAAATGGTCAAAATAAGCTCAAAATAGTGTTTAGTTTGGCGTCGTGGAGACAGAATGGCTGCAAGCGGGAAACACCCCATCACAATGAGTAATGCCTCCGTACCGGTGGTGCATGAGGTTGAGATTATCGACGAGCTGGGGCGGCGTAAGCCTACGTTTATCCCTGGTGAGCGTTCTCTGACCATTTATCTCGATAAACGCGAGGTTGTGACCTTAATGACCTTGGGATCAGCCCCAGAGGCTCTTGTATTGGGTTATTTGCGCAACCAGCGTTTAGTAGAGTCTCCGGCGGATATCGAAAGTATCCAGGTGGATTGGGAGACTGATTCTGCCGCTGTTAAAACACGACGAAGTACCGTCGACATCGACGCAATTACCAGCAAGCGGGTGGTAACCACCGGCTGTGGTCAGGGCACGATGTTTGGGGGGCTCATGGAGGATATGGCGCAAATACGCTTACCAGAGGGCCCTAAATTGCATCAAGCTGCGATTGTGGATTTGTTAGAGCAGATCCGGGCACACGAGACGATTTATAAAAAGGCGGGCTCGGTACATGCCTGTGCAGTATTTGAGCGCGAGGGAGATAACAAAGCACACCTAATCCACTTGATTGAGGATGTTGGTCGCCATAATGCGGTGGATTCGATCTCAGGCTTGATGTGGTTGGTAAATCGCCCAGGCGAGAACCTTATTTTCTTTACGACTGGTCGCTTGACCTCCGAAATGGTCATTAAGGGTGCCCAAATGGGTATTCCATTCCTCCTAACCCGCTCTGGGGTCACGCAAATGGGCTTAGAGCTGGCTCGCAAGACCCATCTCACCTTATTGTCCCGCTGCTCGGGTAAGCATTTTGAGATCTACAATGCCCCCGAGCGTGTGGTTTTTCAGTCAAGTTAAACCCCTAAAACCCCGCTTTATGTCCAGCCGGGCATGAAAGTCTTACAATCCCGCCATGACTATTAAATCTGATCACTGGATACGGCGCATGGCAGAGCAGGGCATGATTAGCCCCTTTGAGCCTGGTCAGATCCGCACGAATGACGCTGGTCAAAAAATTGTGAGTTATGGCACTTCGAGCTATGGTTATGACATTCGCTGTGCCGATGAGTTCAAAATCTTTACCAATATTAATAGCACCATTGTTGATCCTAAGCAGTTTGATGAGAAGTCCTTTGTGGATTTCAAGGGTGATGTTTGCATCATTCCACCCAATTCATTCGCTTTAGCCAGAACCGTCGAGTATTTCAAGATCCCGCGCAGTGTTTTGACCATCTGTGTGGGCAAAAGCACCTATGCACGTTGCGGCATTATTGTGAACGTTACACCCTTTGAGCCGGAGTGGGAGGGTTATGTCACCCTCGAGTTCTCGAACACAACACCGTTGCCTGCAAAAATTTATGCTGGTGAAGGGTGTGCTCAGGTCCTTTTCTTCGAGAGCGATGAAGTATGTGGCACCTCTTATAAAGACCGCGGCGGCAAGTACCAAGGTCAGCACGGCGTTACCTTACCAAAGACTTAACCATTATGAAATTTCGGTTTCCGATCATCATCATTGATGAAGACTTCCGCTCTGAAAATATTTCAGGTTCGGGTATTCGTGATCTAGCCCTTGCGATTGAGGGGGAGGGCATCGAGGTGATTGGGTTAACCAGCTATGGTGATCTCACGTCCTTTGCACAACAGGCCTCGCGAGCATCTTGCTTCATTCTTTCGATCGATGATGAAGAGTTTGACGCAACGATTGATGCGGATGAAAACGATCTTCCCGCGATTAATAATCTTCGCTCCTTTGTGGTTGAAGTACGAAAGCGCAATGAAGATATTCCAATCTTCTTGTATGGTGAGACCCGTACCTCCCGCCATATTCCCAATGACATTCTGCGT
>Ga0209551_1000437_pt1 | contig 15625 bp, 16 predicted proteins | sample LauGreSuBDMM15SD_2_FD_187568 | JGI IMG/M metagenome (GOLD analysis project Ga0209551, IMG submission 187568) | Freshwater lake microbial communities from Lake Michigan, USA - Su13.BD.MM15.SD (SPAdes) (version 3) | ecosystem: Environmental > Aquatic > Freshwater > Lake | place: Lake Michigan, USA... | reverse complement strand
TGGCGTACCGTGAGGCGCTCCACAATAGTATTTTTAAGTGAACTCTAAGTATGAAGGTGCATGTTTTCACCATGTGTTGCTGGATTCTATGCGCATGGCGTCCACGCTACCGCTCAAGCTTTAAAACACGCAAACAGCCTTGCCAGAATACCATGCGCCTTTTTTACTTCGACTGAGACCGTCTCAATCACTTGCTCGACCGTCTCAATCACCTCTTCGACCGTCTCAATCACCTCTTCGGTCGTCTCTTTCACTTGATCGACCGTCTCCTTCACTTTATCAACTGTTGCGTTCATTATATTTATCCAAGAAAAATATTTCACGTCTACTTTTCCAGAATGCGTTTGACAACAAGGGAGAACATGATAAGCTGGACCGCCATGGATGCGAGACGTGCACGTGTGCTCTTCGGTACGATGTCTCCGTAGCCCGTCGACGTCGACGTCGTCACCGTGTAATAAAAGAGTGCCATAAACCGTTCGCTGGGCTTCTTTGGCAGGTTTGTAATGTCTTCGTCAGTGACCCATGAATAAAGGAACGCACTGAAGATTACATTCACTACGAGCAGAATGACGAGGAGCTGCGCCACGCTCTTGAACATTTATAGTACAGAAATATTAAATATAGAAGAGCCCTTAAATAAATTCTCAGCACAAGTAAATGACAATCGGCATCTGGCACGAGCTCATTCCAAATCAATGTCGAAAAAACGAACAGCAATTTGAAAACTATTGCAAAGATTACATCAGTTATATTACTAAAAAAAATATAAATAGGGCATTCTTTTTAATCCAAGACCCATTTTTTTGTCCCTATGTCCAACAAAACTGGGTCGTTACGTATTGGTTGGATAAATTACCGCCAAATTGCGAGGCGGGATTTGTGCTGGACACCGAACCCGATTCTCCTTGGGCTGGTTCTCCTAATCCTTGGACAAGCATAGGAGAAACAAACGACATGATGGAACTTGCATTCCAGGAGGTCGTACGACTCAACTCGGTTGCGGCGGACAAAAAGGTCACCTGTATCGGATTCGACTGGGAAAATTTAAAATTGGGTGACGTGAAAGATACCGGCTACTCGACCAAAGATGGATCATCGTGGATTAATACGACGTTTCAAAAATATTTGCCCGATATTCCTGTTGATTGGGGATGGGCCTCGGGAAGAACAGGAGGTGATCCCACCTTCGATATCGGAGGCGTGAGATATCCAGAAATATATTGGGTCGGGGAAACTTCGCAAGCGTGTGACGATGCAGGAGGTGGGGACGCCTGCTCATTTGCTCAGATGGGAACGGATTACTGCTCGTGCCAAAATGATCCGACCAAGTTATTGGGTGGACCTATAGGCAAAGCCTTGGAAAGTTTTTCTGCATCAAACCAAAATCAGCAAGGATGGGCGATGTTTTCTGTCGAAAAATGGTCAACGTTTGGCGGAGAATGTGTAGCAAGTTTTAACACTGACCTTGTCGATGCTTGTGACATGATTCCAAATGTACAATACACAATCGTAACTGCTGGAACCACAGATTTCACTTTATGCGGAGCAAAGTCAAATGCGCCCGGAACAGAATTTACTGCAACGAATCCTAGCCTAGGGACTGGTCAAGTTAAAAAATCTGCCATTTGTGGACTTTTGGATGCATTTGGTATATGGGACGAATCCGCTTTTGACGAATTCTTGGCTACAGTTCAGAAGAATTACATTAATGCTCCAAAAGTGATGATTTATGAATGGAATTTTATACCCCAGGCGTGGGTTTAAATATCAATCGACTCGAAGAGCTCCTCGACGGGCGTCTTTGAGAGTCCGTCCTTTCCCATCAACGGCTCGAACCACTTGCCCTTGGGACCGCACTGCTTCGGGTCGTAGCGGACAATCTTGGCGTAGTCGTGATAAACCTTTCCGGGAGCGGCGGCAACGACGGATCGTGCGCACGTCTTGTCACCGGGGTTGTAGTACAGGCAAACCTTGCAAAGAGCAGGGCTGATCATTTAGGGTTCACAAGGTCGCTGGCTCTAAGCCTGTGCACAAGTTTCTCATATCCCAGATGTTCTGCAGCTAACAAAATAGGGGAAAGTTCTTGGAATTCTGGAATAGAATTTGATGTCATAAATCTCTGGATGGTTTCCATCAAGAGAGAATCGATATTAACTAATGGAACTTCAAAAAAGGCGTGTTCATCTGAACAATCCAGCATTATAGTCGCCATTTTGAGTTTCGAGCATTCGTTTACGAAACCTTGGTTAACCTTGAATTTGACTCCATCACTGGTACGAACATACTGGTTCATTTGTTTTTAAACGTAGTATTTTTTTCTTTATTTTTGAATCTCACAATACTTAAATTGTTAGATGTAAGGTTGTGTCTTGTCAGTGGATTTCTCCTACCCCCCCTCTGCCACATATGTTTAAATGAATTTAGATTGAAATAAGAACGTGTGTTACCATGCGTTACTTGAACATAACGCTGCCCTGGTCTAAAATTATTCAACGTGAAACTCTCGCTATTGTTGTTTAGCTGAGCAGGGAATTTTATAAGGTTACCATTTGAATTCCAATTGAAGTTATTGTTCGCGTTCATATTTCTGACATTATTGAAATTCAGACGACGTGCTACATTGTTGTTTGAGTTTGAGTTTGAATTTGTGTTTGAAAGTATCCCTAAATTATAATTGTTTAAGCGCCGTCTAGCTTCACGTATGAGAATTTGATTATGACTATAAGGGTGATTCCTAAGAATATTTACTATCAGTTGTAGCGCCCTGGTTGCCGCACCTTCGTTTAAATTTCTATTTAAAATGCCCTGAAGTTCTTGTTGCCTCAGGATTTTAGTTACAAGGTTATTACTCATTTTATTAATTACCAAGATGATTATTTATGATCCACTGGTCAACTGAGTTGACGTACATCAAAAGTTCCCACATAGTTCCCACCTGGGGGCACCAAAGGCGCGACTCCTGGTCGCCTTCATTGAAATAAACTGGGTGCCAATTTGCTAAGCAGCGCGCTGTTCCCAAATTCTTCAAAGAATCGTCAAAGTATAAATGGGTCATTTGTTTCGCGAATTGCGTGTACATCGGCACCTCTGGCTTCATATACGGGTCAGGGCATGTTGTGTAAATATTATCCCCAATTGCGCGTGCAACTGGACCTGCCCATTCGATTGGAGAATTCGTAAATAGGGTCACTTTCCACTCATTAAGAGTAAGTTTATAGATTTCCTTCGCCTCTTCCTGAAACTCAGTTCCGTATATAACCTCGGATAAGTGTTCCATGAGGCGCTTGTCATATACCTTTTCGTTGAAATCACTCGTATCCACTTTGAAAGCAAGATTGAGACCTCGCGCCGTGTGTCCATGTGAAAGGTGCAGGACTCGATTCACGTTACCAGGATTCTTAGCCTCTGGCAACTTCGAGGCGACGTAATTTGTGCAATTCTCACGCACATGATTCAAAAGATTCTTATCACGAATGATAACACCGTCAATGTCCAAAAGGAGAGACTTGACTGCCATTCTACTATTTAAAGCTTCGTCTCTTTTAAATGGTACAATGGCGCTCAACGTTACCAAGATTAATCCAAATGCTCAACTCCCAGTCCGCGCATCTGCTGGTGCCGCTGGCTACGACCTCTTCAGCACTGACAACTATGTCGTTCTACCAGGTCGCCGCGTGGTCGTCTCCACCGGCATCTCAGTTCAGCTGCCGCCAGGAACTTATGGACGTATTGCGCCTCGCTCTGGACTCGCCGTGAAGCACGGTCTGGACACACTGGCAGGCGTCATCGATCCAGATTATCAGGGTGAGGTCAAGGTGGTTCTTCAGAACCTGGATTCGCAGCAGCCTTTCGTGATTCGCCCAGGGTACCGGATCGCTCAGCTCATCCTCGAGAATTTCACAACAGTCGATGTTGTTGAGATGCCCACCGAGAACACCCCTCTAAATACACAGCGTGGAATTGAGGGTTTTGGTTCTACAGGTATTTAAAACAATAAACCCTTAAATAAATAATGTCCTTCCCACAATTCCAGGCTATTGCCTGGAGTGGACAAGACCAGGACGACCAATATACTCTCCGTATCTTTGGTCGTGCTGAAGATGGTAAATCGGTTTCTCTCGGAACAAAATTCAACCCGTACTGTTACATTCGCACGGATGCACCCAGGGATGCAGTGAAGAATCTGTTTTGGCGCGGGCTTGTCTCGTGTCAAGTTCAACACGCCAAAGACCTCTGGGGATTTCAGAATGGCGAACTTTCACGGTTTCTGAAAATGGAATTCAAGACGCACAAAGCAATCAGAAACTGCGCGTGGTGTATTGATAATAACAAGTTTCCAGAACTTGCCGGGGCGCGCGTGTACGAATCGAACATAGACCCGGTCCTGAGGTTTATGCACGTGTCGGGGTGTTCCTCCACAGGGTGGATAGACCCTGGAATTTGCGAGCCGGATGTGGAATCGACGTGTGAAGTGAATCTCTGGGCGCCAGACTGGCGTCACATCAAGCCAATTCAAAGGGACGACTTGGCGCCTTTGCGCATCATGTCGTTTGATATCGAGTGTTATTCAAGCACTGGCGCTTTTCCAGATCCTAAGAATCCCAAAGATGTTGTCTTTCAGATTGCCATGACAACCAAGGAGTTTGGAAAAGAGGGATATCTCGACCGCAAGTGTCTGTGTCTGAAAGAGACGGCGGGTTTCGACTGGTTTGCAACTGAGCGCGAGCTTCTTCAGGCTTTTCAAAAACATCTTATTAGTGTTGATCCGGACATTATTACAGGATGGAACATCTTTGGATTTGATTTGGAGTATCTTTTGGTTCGAGCGACGATTCACTGCGGTCTGGCACCAGTGTGGGGTCGGGTTCGTGGTGAGGTTGTGGATCTTGTGGAGAAGAATCTGAGTTCAAGCGCGTTAGGGAACAACATGCTCAAGATGGTTCCTATGAAAGGTCGGTACGTTTTTGACCTGTTCCAAGATGTGAAACGTGAGCACAAGCTCGAGAGTTATTCTTTGAATAATGTCTCCAAACACTTTTTGAAAGACCAAAAACTGGACATGCCACCCAAAGAGATGTTTGCGCGTTTTGCAGAAGGCAATCCTGAAAAACTCGGTGAGGTGGCTGATTACTGTATCAAGGATACCGAGTTGCCGCACGCACTCATGGAGAAGCTTTGTCAGATTCAGAACCAGGTTGAGATGGCAAAGGCGTGTTGGGTTCCCTTGGCATTCCTGAGCGAGCGCGGACAGCAAATCAAGGTGTTTTCTCAGATGGCAAAGAAAGCTCGGGAACTTAACTTTGTTATTCCGACATTCAAGTATGGAGCGGGAGGTCCGGCAACTGATGGGTACGAAGGCGCGACTGTCCTCGAGGCGCAGACGGGCGCTTACTACGGACCTATCACAGCACTTGATTTCGCGTCCCTGTACCCAAGCATCATGTGTGCTGAGAATCTGTGCTATTCGACGCTCGTCATGGATCCAAAGTACGACAACCTTCCAGGGGTCACGTACGAGCAGTTTGGACCTCACAGGTTTGCGCAGGCACCAGCGCCTTCACTCCTTCCTGTCATCTTGATGGATCTCAAGACGTTCCGCAAAAAGGCGAAGAAACTGATGGCGGCGGCAGAAGGAACACCGATGGAGGCGGTTTATAACGGTCAGCAACTCGCTTACAAAATTAGCATGAACTCAATCTATGGGTTTACCGGGGCTTCTAAGGGTATGCTTCCGTGCGTCGCTATCGCATCTACGGTTACTATGCGCGGACGACAAATGATTGAGACGACCAAGAATTACGTCGAAGAGAACTTCCAGGGTGCCAAGGTGAGGTACGGGGACACTGACTCGGTGATGGTTGAGTTTGATGTTCAGGGACGCAAGGGTCAAGAGGCGATCGATTACTCGTGGGAGCTTGGTGAGCAAGCTGCCGAACAGTGTACGAAACTGTTCAAGGCTCCGAACGATCTCGAACTCGAAAAGGTTTATTGCCCGTACTTTTTGTATTCTAAAAAGCGGTATGCAGCAAAGATGTACGAGAAAAACAAGGCGGGTGACATCGCCTTCAAAAAGATTGACGTCAAGGGTCTCCAGGTGGTCAGGCGCGACAGTTGTCCTTTCGTTCGCGAAACACTCAAGAAACTCTTGGGAATGGTTCTCGAGTCGAGTGATCCACGCCCCGTCATCGAGGAGGCGCGCGAAGCTGCCCGGAATCTCATGAATGGAAAGGTGCCTATGCAGAAGCTTTTGATGAGTAAGCAACTCGCGGCAAATTACAAGGTAAAAATGGCTCACGTTGAGGTCCGGGACAAAATCAAGGCGCGCGCACCAGGGTCAGAGCCGCAGCAGGGTGACAGGGTCCCCTTTGTGATTATCAAGGGACCTGGAAAGATGTACGAAAAGGCTGAGGATCCAACTTGGGTCATTGAAAGGGAAATACCGATTGATTATGACTATTATTTTAGCAATCAATTCAAAAAACCAGTTCAGGATCTTTTGGAACCGTTGGTGCATGCAAATCAAATATTTGACAAGAAGTTCATGGTCAAAACGACAAGTGAAACTGAGATGGGCGCGCGCAGGGAATTCTTGAGTCGTTTCGGGTTAAAAGTCAGTTCCGCAGGAACTGTTCCGTAAAAAGGAATCACAGTCGCCGTGCGACTGGTCTTAAAAGTTTCAACAGTATAGATAGTAAGATGGAACAACAGATTCTCGACATGATCGAGGAGGAGGTCTGTCGACGAGTCAACATCAGGCTCGTCGGTGCACTTGAACTCGTGTCCAAGACGTATGATATTCCGGTTGAGCAACTCATGAAAGACTCTGCCAAGGTGGAGTGTACATTCTGCAAGGGTATTCTCAAAAGTAAGAAGCGCTGTATGAAGCAGCCAAAGGAGAATGGATACTGTGGTTTTCACCAGAGTCAGGTTCCTCTACCCGTCATCAAGCAAATTGAACGTGTGAAAGCTCCGTGGGAATCTTAGTCACTTAAGGTTGAGAAACTTGAGTAATTTAATGAACAAGTCTACACTTTTGCTGACGAGTCTCGAACGTTTTTTTGACGAGCCAAAAAATCAAGAACAGTTGTGTGATATTTTGGAACATCGGAAAGGTATTTCTCTTCGCAAACTCGAGTGGTTTGTCACCAATTATTGCAAGGCTAAACAGGTGACCTACACTGCACCAAATGGAAAAATGTTCACCGTTCACGTCGCCTACAAGTCCAGTTTGGATGGGTACTCGAAGAAGCTCTTCGATCCCTTCTGTCGAACCGAGCGTATAGAATTCAAGGGTTTGACAACCACTGTTGCGCAGCTCAATTTTATTAGATGGACAATTTCGAATGGTATCATCACTTATATCCTTACTGAAAAGGAGTTGTTGCGAAACCACCCTGAAATTGCAGAAGATTGTACCCATAATAAAACAGATACAAATTGTATCCCTGTGTAATTTGCGCTGTATATTCAGGTTTGAATGTGAGTGAAAGATTAGTTGTTTGTGAATTTAACTTTGAAAAATTAAGATACCCCCCCTGATTGTACTCTTTTGGAGTAAGCCCAAACGAGTATGTATAGATGTTTTTAGATGGTATAGACAACCCGTGTTCAAGTGGTTGTTTGAACGAGTAATAAAGAGACCCCTGGAAAGTACTGAGAATATCAACGTTATTCAACGTGATTTTTGCTGTACTAATCACATCAACAAAATTGGAGTTGCCCGAGGGGAATTGAAGCTGAATACCAGTAGCAATGTACTGTGTTGTGTATCCATAACTGTACCGCGAGTCTGAATAACGCCCGTCACTCACATTCTCATAATTCTTATTTCTAAAAAACCATGCCAATGTTTGAACAGGGAAATTTGCAGTCAACTCGAGTAGAGGATTGTTGCCCGAGAAGGCCAGGGTTGACTCTTTTTGAACTTTGGGTACGAGGTACTTTAAAGGCGTGTTCATGTAGTACAGTCGCTCGTCGTCATTGAGGAGAATCTCTTCTGTGATGAGAGTCGGCAAATTTGTCGTGTCTGGTGAATAAATATCCATTTTGCTCCCCGTGGGTGCATTACACCACCAAGTATTTTGCTGAAAGGTAAAGCGCACATATAAGCGCTGATTCCACATGGCGACCAGGGGAAAGTACGGACGCCGAAGTCTCTCGCGAGCCTTGTTATTAGCAGAGTGTCGGCGGCAAAAGAAGAATTCTAGTGGAGTAATAATATCCGAGGTTGGAACGACGTTTGCATATGCCGAGTATGACAAGACAACGACACCCGAACCACCATCCCCGGGAGTTGTCCCGAACGCACCCCCACCCCCACCACCCATATATATGGTTCCACTGACTGCCGCCGTGTTCTGTGCAGAAAAGCCAGTCACGTTACTCGAACCTGCGCCACCGCTTCCCGAACCTCCGGGAGTTACGAGAGTTCCTGTAATTGCAGTGTTCGATGCACCCCCACCACCACCTCCAAAGTAAGATGCAGTGTATGGATAAACCGCGTTACTAAATAGAGTTCCCACACCTCCGCTACCAAGCGTGCCCGCGTTCGTGAATGCAGAAGTTCCCGTACCTGTAGTCACATTTGCACTCCCACCCGCACCACCACCGGATGCAAAGGCTGTGTTCAGAGACGCCCCGCTCACAAACATAAACTGTGAGTTTGATGTGTACGCTGTCCCGCTCGCCCCGCCAAACGCACCTCCGTACCCGCCTGTAGCTATGTACCCGTTAAAACTTGAGGAAGAACCATTTGGACTTGCCTGACTTCCCCCAGTTCCCACATTCACATTGTACGTGCCAGGAAGTAAAAACACAGACTGATTTACGACCCCTCCTCCACCGCCTCCCGTTGCATTGAAAATAGTCAAGTTTACACCAGAAGGTAGAATAATCCATTGAATTCCTGTTATGGCGTTGATTGTAATCGTAGACGAGTTGGCAGCCGAAACCGTCCCGCTAAATTGTACACTTTGTGAAACAAAGGTGGCTGATAAACCTACGAGCGCAGCTGAAGCGGCTGGTGAAACTGGTATAACACCGGTTGTGGTAGGGTTAATACCTGATAGAGTTACCGTAGTACCAGTAAACACGTTACTTCCAACTGTGATCGTGGAAGTCCCTGTTAAAAATGAAGCAAACGTGGGTGCTGTACCGAGATTCAGAATCACACCCGACGCAGAAACTGAAGCTATATTTGAAAAGGCTGGATCTGCAGACCACAGGATTGAAGTGATTGCTGTGTTTGAACCAACAGCTGCGCCTAACATGGACGAAAGAGGAACCGTGAGACTCGTGGAAGTTGCAGGACTATAGTAAATATTCGAAGAGTTTGTAGTCTCATAAAGACCGTTCGAACCGGCACCGCCACCACCTACGACGAGGAGATTGACCTGTGAAGCTGTGTTGATTGTGAACGTGCCATTCGTCGTAAAGGTGTGAACCGTATTTGATAAAATGTTTGAATTCAGGACACCACCTGTTCCGATAATCGGCGATGAAATATTAGACTGTGCATCAATTGCTGCAAAAACCCCATTTTGTTCATCAACATCTAAAAAAAGCTGGTCGCGAATAATGTACCAATCATCGTAAAGAGTCTCGATGACTGTTTCATTCACTAGGAGATCAATCTGTTTAATGAGAGCTCTACCAATATGTTCGGAGTAGACGAACCCCTTCATGGCGGGCATCTTCACGCGAAGATACATGTTCGAAAGCAAGTGACCCAACTCTGTCGGGCGCAACTCGATTTGAAGAGTGTTTCCCTGATACGAGGGATTAGGTGGTGGAAACGGAGTAACTCTCTGGAACATAACAAAGTTTGTGTATTGTTTGAAAAGTGATGAAAATTGAGAATTTGCATAATCGTTGCTCAACAGGTACGTGTCCTGAGGACCTATTGCGGATAAAGCAAGTACCGACCCCTGTGAAAACCCGCGGTCCTTCTTATCGATATACAGCTGAACAGGTGGAGGGTTCCATGCCGTGCCCGTGTTTAATTCTCTGAGAGGCGCTGAGTTTCCTGTTTTTATATTTTGATTCAAAATTACTATCCCCTTGGGGTCGTATGATCTCGTTGTGAAATTACCAGGGACAATGGTGTTTGTGTAATATGCTTCATGGATAATCGCAGGATAACCCTTGACGTAAACTGGGACATCAATCTTAGGTGGGGGGCTACCATCTATAGTCTCTAAAATTGCCAAGTTTTGTGTTACTATATAATCACTTGCAATCGCAGTGACTTCATATGTAGATATTCCCTGACTATAAGAAACGACTCTCAGAGGCATCGTTATCCCTGGAAGATTCTCCACAATCCATCCTTTCCCTGTTCCCTGTGGGGGTGGTACAGAAAAAATAAAATTAACAACACCTTGATTTACTGTATAGTAACCATACAAGGGGGCGCTCACCTTTTTGGAAACAAATTGAACCTTTCCCGGTGCATAAAGAATAGCTCCCGTTGCATATTGCACTCCTTCAATTGTCTGGTCCGTGTCTGTCTGAAGAGTAAATGACCAAAGGTACGACCCGTAGTTATCAAGAGCTCCGTTTGCGTTGCTGGTCCCAGTGACTTGGATTTGACCTATGATTCCAGTTATGCCGATGGCAGTCCATCCAACACTCACCTGTATCGATGTAAATGCGTTCGTAGTAGCATAAAATGTCACCTCTTGAGGACCAGTTACTTTATAAAACCCATTCACATCAACTGGTGAAAGAATAACTGGAGTTTCTTCTACTAACGGAATAGTTGCTTCAATAGCAGCCTGTGTAGCCTGAGCAATTATTTCAGGAGATGCAGGCTGCAGCAGGTCCGTAGGCTGCTTCGAGACGCCTTTCTTAATAAATAAATCTTGAAAAAAGTCCAAAGCTTTTGTCTGGACTCTTCGCTCCAATTGAATAAAATTTTCGAATGCTTTTTGAGATTCTCGTTGTATCCCTGACATTCTCTCTACAACTCACTCAGATTATTCTTCCACATTTGGACCACAGATGTCGCCTTGAGTTGCTCGCGTTCCGTGTTTTTCACAGTACACAAGTCCTTGAGCTTGAGAACCTCCTCTCGCGTATACTGGTAAGTCTTGATATCAAGGAGCTTTGACCAGATTTCCTCTTTGAAGTTTTCAGCTCGAAGTTGTCCCCTAATCTCTTCCAAAGGTACGTTCAGCACCTGAACTCGTTTGTTGATAACGAATCCTATGAATCTTGCCTTTTCACTCAACCACTGAATCTCAGAATCCAGCTGCTTGAGGAGGTGCGCCTTGCGTCTCTTGTATGTGCCAACACGGATCTCCATATAGTCCACGAGAATCTCCTCTGGGCTGGCGTACTTTTTGACAGCTCCATTAGGACCGATGAGGTACATGTTACTCGTGTGAATAGTCTTGGTTAGACCGAGATCCCTGATAGGGTTTTCCAAACCCTCTCCACCCCATATGCGAAAGTCAGGTGTCGTTTCACTCGAGTGATTCTCATATTTCTGGATAGTACCCTTGTCCACCAGGTCGTCCAGGTGCTCCTTGAAGTCCTGGATCCACCGACCAGGTGGAAGCTCCTTCACGTGCAACTGGCTCCCCTCCTTTTCCACGAGACCCTCCATGACCCATGTGTGATCCTTTGTCTTTGTAATTTTGCCCTTAAATCCCTTGAAATGAGGCTTCATTGCAACCATTGGAACCTGTTCAAGACCACACAGAATATTGTGCTTCACAGCCTCTGCATCAAACGGCGGAACATAGCAGCTGAAGCCCGTCCCGATACCTTCGGCGCCATTTATGAGAATCATAGGAATGACTGGTGAGTAAAACTCGGGTTCAACATGCTGACCATCATCCACAACATATTTTAGAACAGAATTGTCTAAAGGGTCGAAGATGGTTTTCGTATGAGGAGCAAGTCGTGTGAAGATGTACCTGGAACTCGCCGCATCCTTCCCACCTGCCAAACGGGTTCCAAACTGCCCAGATGGTTCGAGGAGGTTCAGATTATTTGCACCCACAAAGTTCTGGGCAAGGTTCACGATTGTTCCCTGGAGACTTGCTTCGCCGTGGTGATACGCCGTCTGTTCAGCCACGTAGCCTGCCAGCTGCGCCACCTTCATGTCATGTGTCAGGTTCTTCTTGAGGCAGGCGTAAATCACCTTGCGCTGGGAAGGTTTGAGACCGTCTGAAACGTGTGGGATAGATCGCTTAATGTCTTCTGCGCTAAAGTTGGACAAATCTCTGTGGACGAAATCACTGACAGAGAGAGTCTTGACTGTACCATATGGAATCTCCTTGGGAGGAGACGCCATGTGCTTCGTCAGCCACTCCTTGCGGTCATCTGCAAGAGCCTTGGCAAACGCAAGTCGCATAGACTCGTCCACGTGCTCATCTGAACTGAAGGCGACCGTCAGGCGGTCAATTTGCTTGAAATACTCCTTGGCTTCTGCGCTCGTGGAGGTTCCCAGACCCTTGTAGTACTTGACGTTTCCGAAGGAAACCGCAGCGCCTGCGGCGGCGGACTGCTGCGCAGTCCTGAAAGCCTCTTCCGTAAAGTACCAGGTTTTCCCCGCTTTGATGACTGGGGTCACCATAGAAACCACAAATCCCATCTCTATGAGTTTAGGCCAGTACACGTGGAACATGTTGAGGACCAGACCCTTGATGTGAGACCCATCCAGGTCAGCATCCGTCATAATCATCAGACGCCCGTAGCGCAATTCTCTCAGAGAATTATAGACCTTGCCATGTTGAAGCCCGAGGATTTTCTTCAAATTGGAAAATTCTTCATTTTCAGTCACCTGTTTTACCGTAGCATCCCGAACATTTCGAGGCTTTCCCCGGAGTGGAAACACGCCGAATGCGTTGCGTCCTACAACGCTCAGACCGGCAATAGCAAGAGCTTTCGCCGAGTCACCCTCGGTAATAATAAGCGTACACTCGGTACTGCGATGAGTTCCCGCCCAGTTGGCGTCATCGAGTTTCGGAACTCCCGTAATACGCGACTTTTTGGACCCATCTGTCTTTTTGAGCTCTTTGTCAATCTGAGTGAGTCCCTTGGACAAGAGATCGTCCAGGACCCCTGTAGCCAAGACATCCTTGATGAATTTTGGTTTAAAATTAATGGTTTCGGTATTTTTTGAAGTGCACTCAGCCTTGGTCTGACTGCTAAATGTGGGGTTGATTATAACTGCTCGGACAAATATGAAAAAACTCGCCTTAATTTGAGCAGGTTTGAGGGTTGCACATCTCTTATCCTTTGATATCTCATCTACCAGTGCCTTGACCACCTTGTCAACATGCGAACCACCCTTGGTGGTGGCAATACCGTTGACCCAAGAACACTGCTGGAAAGCACCCGAGGTTGAGTGACACACGGTAATGTCGAGAGAGTCTGTGTGCATCTTTGCTAAAGGAACGTCACCAACGTGCATTCGCACGTACTCTTCCAGGCTGGGAACCTCGAGTTTCCGAGTGTTCAAGTAAATTTCAGTCTTTGAACACCACATCGCTGCGTCCCATGTTCGCTTTTCCACCAACTTGGCAAAGTCCCCAGATCCACCGAAGCGTTTCCAATCCGGGCAAAAGCTGACTGATACAGAAGGAATCATCTTTTCATCCTTGATGAGTGGGGGTTGCACCTTGCTCATATTGTCCGTCCAAGTTTGCTCATAAATCTTTTTTCCGTCACTAATTTTGATTGTAAATTTAGAACTGAAAACGTTTGCCAACTTGGCTCCGTAGCCGTTGCGACCACCAGTCACACGCTGTTCATCGTCATTGTAGTTGGAACTGGTCAACAGGTGACCAAAGATGAGTTCAGGGATCCAGAGCGGGACTCCTTTGGAGTCCCTCTCAGTTTCGTGTTTCTTGATTGGAATTCCAACCCCTGCATTGTAAACCGTGACTGAGTTGTCGCTGCCCAGGTGAACCCCGATACACGTCATCTTCTTGGGGTGGAGTGAATATTGATCGATGGCGTTGACCAGGACCTCATCAAATATCTTCACCAACCCAGATGAAACAGAAAGCTCAGAAATCTTGAAACCGACCCCGTCTCGAATCCAATAGGAGGAAGATTCGGGAACGAGGGATCCAACATAAGTGTCGGGACGTTTGAGAATATGCTGAACGTGTGAGAGCCGTTCATAGCTCATCGTTTATGAAATTACGACTTGTCTCTTTAGCTGCGATAGTTTTTTAACAAAATTGAAAATACAAGGGCTGTGATGAGAATCATGAGAATTATGGTTGTATTGTCGAACAGTGGTTCTGGAGCCTCAGGTTCACACCCTGATAACCAATGCTTGAGAGCATCCTCATATGACACAACAGGCTTCCCAATACTTTCGTTTACTTTATTATGAATATCGACCGACCACCTGAATTGATCAATGTCAGGAAGTGGGTTCTCGGCGAGCAATTTTGAAAAATGAAGACTGCACCCGAAGCATGGAAGAACCAACTGGTATGACTCAATGAATGTCTTGAGACCTGCTTTATCAACAGCTGCAAGACATGCAAGGTGAAATGCACCCCAGAAGTAAGGACCGAAACTCTTTGGACACAGTCCCATTAATTTATGTAAAGAAATTAAAATGTGTATCCAAACGTATCAATTTCATACTTGAAATACCCTGCTACGAGTTCTCGTGTTTCATCTGTGTAATATTGTTGATAAGAACCTTCATAGTTTCCTTTGTTTTGTTGATCTAGTGGTAATTCTGCTCCTAAGATGTCTTGGATCTGTTTGAACTTTTCATCTATCTCTTCAAGTTTAATTACAATGTCAAAATCTTCTGCTTTGGCGTTTAATAAGTTAAAATGGGTTGATAGACCCCACCCCGGTACTTTTTTTATATTTGAAAGAATTTTGATAAATTCAGTAAATGTTGGTATTTTATCTAAATTAATTATGTTTTTAAACATATTATTTCTTATCCAGTAAAAATACATACTCACCATTCTGTGCCAGGGATTTCTAACGATAATGAAAAATACGTGTTTTGGAAATAGTTTTCTGTATTGTTTTACATTTGTTTTTTGAAAAAATAGATTCGTGTTTTTCAAATAATTTATGTTGCAAAAATGACCAATACTTACAAGACCGCATTTAGGCAATCCGAAAAATAATACTTTGTCTTGTATAATTGAAATATTAGACATTTAATTAAAATGTATAAAAAAATTGGCTTAACGAAACACGATCTAATCCACCCCTGAGACGGAGGACAAGATGTAAAGTAGATTCCTTCTGAATGTTATAGTCCGCCATGGTACGGTCATCCTCAAGCTGTTTGCCTGCAAAAATGAGACGCTGCTGATCTGGAGGAATACCCTCCTTGTCTTGAATCTTAGCCTTCACATTGGCGATTGAATCAGAAGATTCAACCTCGAGTGTGATTGTTTTGCCCGTGAGCGTCTTTACGAAGATTTGCATTTCTAATTAATATACGTTGGTATCTTTTAAGTCGGGAGAAGTAACTTCTAAGCCGAGGGAGCCTCGACGGGAGCCTCAACGGGAGTCTCGACAGGCGTCTCCACGGGAGCCTCTACGGGAGCCTCGACGGGAGCCTCGACGGGAGCCTCAACAGGCGTCTCCACTGAAGCCTCTACGGGAGCCTCGACGGGAG
>Ga0209551_1000430_pt1 | contig 15705 bp, 9 predicted proteins | sample LauGreSuBDMM15SD_2_FD_187568 | JGI IMG/M metagenome (GOLD analysis project Ga0209551, IMG submission 187568) | Freshwater lake microbial communities from Lake Michigan, USA - Su13.BD.MM15.SD (SPAdes) (version 3) | ecosystem: Environmental > Aquatic > Freshwater > Lake | place: Lake Michigan, USA... | reverse complement strand
TCTTTATATTTTTCAAATCTATTAACTAAATGTTGTTTTTGGACTCGCTTCATTTCATTTATTCTAAATTGTGGATTACTTTTATAATCTTTCAAACGTTTAGAAATTAATTGTTTTGTTTTTTCACTTCGTTTTAGATTTGGATTTAGCGTCAAATCTATTTTTGGTTTAAAAACTTCTTGCAAAACAATTTTTTTCCCTTTTTCAAAACCACAGTTTTGACCACCGTTTGTTAAATTATATCCATTTGGAAATTTTGTATTTAATTCGTAAATGTATTTTCGTTCATAATTATCCAATTGTTCAATTTCACAATTCATAATTAATTCACATTTAAAATTTTCAATACCATATTTATTAAAAGCACTATTTAAATATCTACAAGCGTTAAATTTAGTCAAATTTCTTGATTCGCTTATATGACTATTAAATCTTCCAATATGTCCAAATGGTCTATATTTTCCTCTATTTAGATAATGACTTCTAGTTTGTCCAACATACATTTTATTTGTTAATAAATTTGTTATTTTATATATTTCACCAATAATTTTATGCGAATCTTCTTTTTCTAATAAATCATTCATTATATATTAAAGCAAGAAACATTTATATTCTTTTATATTTAAATGACTAGGTGATTATATTAATTCTAATATGAATTAGTAGATATTACAACGTTTTCCTTATTAAGTATTATCTACAACTTAACAAGCGGTCACCTGTTGGGGACAAGATAAATCTGCACATTTAAAGTTTATCCCCATCGAAGTCGGCATTGTAAGGCCGGGTGTCTGCGACGTTCATTCTAAATGTGTCACCGCGTTTCATAATTCGCGCGATATGACACATCATACTCATTCTGTGTAATGTTGGCTGTCTATTGAATAGGATTGGATCGCCATCCATCATATGACGATGGACGACATCACCATCTTCTAAAATAATAGAAGCTCTATCAATATATCGCAACGTAATTGAATCACCGTTCTTCTTCTCCAGAATTTTTGCACCTGGATGCACCTCTGGACCATTTCGAACCAATTTCGTCAAAAACGCTTTATTTGCGCTATTCACAACAACTGGTTTGGTAATATTCTTGGCGATCTTCATTGGAATACCCAATTCTCGAATCGAGATATTTGGATCCGCAGTAATAACGGAACGAGCACTAAAATCGACTCTTTTCGCCATTAAATTGCCCCTCATACGACCACCTTTTCCATTCAAACGATCTTTGATTGATTTCAAAGGCCTACCAGAACGTTGCGCAACAGAAGCAACACCCGGTATTTTATTATCAACCTGTGTAGCAATATAATATTGCAAAACAGTTGTCCAATCATCAATCACATTTGAAGGCGCATTATTTTGAATCTTATCCTGTAATGTTTTGTTTGTTTTAATAATATTTACTAAAATATGACTAAGATCATCTTCACTTCTTTGTTGGGCGTCATGTTTAACAGATGGACGAACAGCTGGAGGTGGAACTGCCATAACTTGACAAACCATCCAATCTGGACGCGACCAAATAGGACTGAAACCCATAAATGAAACATCTTCATCCGATATTCTTTTAAATATTTTCAAAACAATTTCAGGAGTTAGTTTGATTACAATATTTTCATCTGTTTCTTCATTACCATCATTTTTCCATTCGGCGAAAATACTGGACAAACCTTCTTTACGAATTTTGTTTGGTTGCAAACATCCACAACCATCTTCCGTATCTTCACCGCAACGTCTAATTTTACTGGCCAATGCGAAAACATACTTCCATCTTGCTTCACCCACTAATTTCAAGGCTTGTTTGTATTTTTGTTTGCTTACTAAAAGCTTACTGCATTTAAAACAAACACATCTAAGTACTTTCAGAATTGTACTCAAATATTGAATATAAAAGACAGGTCGAGCCAATTCAATATGTCCAAAATAACCAGGTGTCTGCATGTAATCTAAACCATCTGTTGGACAAATTAATCCAGGTTCCAATACACCCATTCGAGGATCAAATAAACCACCAATAACTGGTTTGTTGTTTATATATGTATCTCTGCTGGTAATTTCAGCAACGGAACCTTTTCTAATTTCATCTGGTGATAACATACTAAACTGAACACCAATAATTTTAGAATAATTTTTTAGTGCAACCTGTTTATTATTAACATTTGTGGTGGTAGTTAAAGCTTTATTCGACATGATGTTTTTCAAGTATTAGAAATTAAACAATTACTATATACTTTATGTCTTCCTTATTATTATAAGATATATTTAGATTGTTTATTAATGTATTATTATTAATTTTATTTGTACTTATATTTGTTATCCGAGTTAATTTTGGATAATCCTCTGATAACAAATCAATTTTATTTTAATTTTCTGGAGTTTTTATTCTTGTTTTTGCCAAATATCGCGTTATATCCCTAAAATTTAATATGTTTGGCTTGGCCTGGATTGAGTGAATGTTTTATAATTAGTGTATATGCATGAAATTGTGTGTTCGTAATTTATTTACCGTGTAGTTGACTTGCAACATTTACGCCTTTTATAAATAAAGAAGGGGAATCAATTTTATATGTAACTATTTCTTAGAGTTTTGGGGGTGGTGATGGTTTAATATTTTTAATGTATAATTTGAAAATATTAAATATTTTTGTATTTAGTTAGGATGTGTGAAGAAGACGAAAATCTAAAACGTCTTACACAAAACATTGCTGCGATGGGAATGTATGTGTTAAATATATAAGGGTTATGATATGGCTATTGTTATAGGCTTATACATGGGCGTCCGAAAGAATATATTTGCAGTTTTGATTAAGGAGGAAGTAGAGCAGGGTCAGTATAAGGTGTTATATGTAAATAGTATATTTTATTAATGTTATTTCCAGATAATGTTATAGTAAGAACTGATTGCGGTTTTGGATAATCAACATCAACTATATCATATGAATATTCACCATTTGTACCTTGTACAAAACCACCAGAGATAGGGTATATTCCGATTCCTGCTAATGATGGTGTTATAGAAACGTTTGTTGTGTTAAATGCAATAATACTGAGGGATTTACCATATGCATGTTGAGAAGTATAATAATAGTCAACACCATTAGATGATGATATATAGTTAGATTCTATCATTAAAGATGTAATAGCTGGAGGTGCTGCATCATAACGAGTTGTATGTAGATAGTAATTTTTATTAACACCATTATTAGATAATTGTATAGTATACATCACATTATTTGATGGAGCATTCAGTGTGGAAAAACTATAATTGTTGCTAGTTGGGTTCTCAACAGGACCCAAATATACATTTGAATTGTTATTTGTTAGAGAAAAATTAGTTGTGTTTGTAGTATTAATTTGAATTCGTAGATCAGCACTGCTTGAATAAGTATAATAATAGTCTACATTATTATTTGTTGTTGCAGGAGTACCTTCAAAAAGTATACTTGTAATAGATGATAGTGCTGGTGTTGCTACTGGTGCAGTAAATGTTAGTGTATATGATGTTTTTGTCACTCCATCTGTAGCAGTTACCTCGATATTGACAATTTTGATTGTTCCAGCTGGCACGTTGATACTCTTACTAGAAGAATTAATTCCGACTTCTCCATCGACATCTACCTTAGCTCCTACATAGCCAGCAGTAGCTGCTACAGTAACATCATTTACACCAGTAGGTAGTGTAATAGTCTGATTATTATTTGCGGTAACTGTAGAGTTGCCTAGTGGGGTTACTGTAATTCCATTCACTGTAGCCAAACTAGTATTATTTGAGCGTGATCTGACATGAATAGTATATGTTTTAGATTCAACAGCACTATCTTCAGGTTTAATAGTAACTAATATGGCTGTGTCGCCGTTTTGTTGTATTTGAATGGATTTTGGTTCTCCAGATGTGATACTTTTTGGGGTTGGATCATCATTTCCAATTTTATACTCTAATATTGCAGGACTAACTTCATTTACCTGTAGTGATAAAGTACTTGGTGCTATATTATCTACTGAAGTAATCATTGCAATATTAGAACTATTAACTATTGTGAAAACTACTGGTAGACTATTAATATGTACACTGTCAATACTATTATCGTTTGACTGAATACGGACGTCATACTCATAAGTTTTCGATTGTCCTCTTTCTGGAGTAACTGTTATATTTAATTTATATGTTGTCCCTGGTACTACAGGGTCTGATCCAGCTGGTAATCCAGTAATACTTACAGTAGCCTTACTTGATACTGCTGTAGCCAGAACGTTAATACTGGTTGTGGTGGAAGCAAAAGTAAATTTGACATCACTGAGGTTTTGGGGTATTGTATTAATAACTAATGAACCTAAATTATTATTATTATCAAGTACCCTTAGTTTAACTTTATAAGTTTTAGAGGCTCCTGTTTGTGGAGTAACTAGAACAGACAACTCATTGTCTCCTAATTTTAAATTAGTATCACCTGAAATCACAGCAGTTACTCCAAATGCTGCATGGGTAGGTATTGCGATAGCGGTAACAGATTCAGTAAGTGGATCTAATTCAACTACTGCATTGTCTGAAACAGTTGTGCCATTTACAGTAAAAGTGCTTAAACTTGTATCATTAGACAAAACGTTTACAACAAAAGTATGGTTCTTAAAAGATGTATCTTCTGCAGTCACTTTAACTGTTACAGTATTTTCGCCAGTTTTCAGTCCAGTAGCCCCGGAAACAACGACCGACGTTGCAAATGATGAGTTTGCACTTGCATTGACAATAACAGAACTTTTCGCAACTACATTTTTGATTGTACCATTAGGAATATTTCCATTAGAAAGATTAATTGCTTCACTGTCCACAGTAAGTGAACTTAATCTAGTATCACTACTTTTAACATGTGCAGTAAATGAAAATGTTGTCTTATGAACCACATCTAGTGTATCTTCTACAGTGACAACAAAAAGATTATCACCTGGAACCAACGTTACTGTTCCATTGTAATCACCTGCAACACCCTTAACAATATCAGCTAAACCCTGTTTAATTGTAAGTTTATTATTATCATTTAATAATTTGACAATCATTGGAACAGTTGTTGTATTTGATTCAAATATTAATGGTTCACTTTGATTGACGGAAGTAACTGATTTACCGCCAAGAGTTAATGTTGTAATATCTGTAATATGACTTTCAGGGGTTACAATACTACTAGATGGAATAGTTACAAGAGATTTAGCTAAAATATTTGATACATAACCGGCATAAGTGTTTTTATCCACTACATTAGTATTATTCGAAGCATCCGAAAAATCAGGATGTTGTCTAAAGAAATATTTGAATAAATAATCATTAACAACTGATACATTTTGAAATAACATTTGTGTAGTACCAGTTTTTGTGGAAATATTGAAATTTTGTAAAATAAACATATAATCTTTAACATTACTTTCAGTTGTTTCTATAGCAAAAGTCAAGATTCCATCTTCACTTCCAACTTTACTAGTATCAAAACTATTTGAAAATAATGTAGATTGTGTAATATAAGTTGTTACTGGTGCTGACGCTCCTTGTTTAGTTATTGAATATGCAGATTTTATATCACTTAATTTATCACTGTAAACATTCTTAGGAGCATCAATAATATATAGAGCTGATCTTTGTGCTATTGATGATGATGGTAATGCTGCATCAAAATTATATTGAATTTTAGCATTATAAACACCAGATATTGCATCAGTACTATTGTTTTTTGGAACAGTATAAATTGTAATTTTAGGTAATTTAATTGTAGAAAGTAAAAAGTTATTCATGAACAAATTAGTAATATCTTTCATTTTCATGCCACTATATGCTGGTAAATACCAATTTATTTTACTATTATTACTACTGCTATCTATTGATAAATTACTGTAAAACCAACCATCTTCTTTGTAAAGATCACTGATTGGTGTAGGGATTGGTTCAGGTGCAGCAGCATCACCCCATACACTAGGAACACAACTTATTACCATTGAGTTATAACCACCACCCATAAGGTCTGATACAGATACTTTAATGTCATCTACACTATCTACTAAACCACTCACTATAGTAGCAGCACTAGAACCTTCAATTGCAGCTAACACTTTCGAAAAGTTGTTGAAAGTTGCTAGATTTGTGTCTACATCTTTTGTGATCAAATTTAAACGTGCTGCTTGTTTGAATACTGCTCTATCGACATATTCTTGTGTAGTTAAATATTTGTTTGTAGATGAATTAAATAAATTTTGGTCGTTGGATGAACCTAGAGCTGGAACAATTGTTGTTGTCACATCATCTGATGCTGTGGATTTAACATAGTCAGCGACAGCGAAATCGGTTTTTAAGTAATTCTTAGCAAATAATGAACCATTAGTATTTAGTTGGATTTGATTTCCAGAGAAATTTGCGTTACCAGCAACAGTTAAATTTCCAGTTGTAGAAACGTCACCGCTTGCTGCAGTAACTTTAAATTTATCGGTGTTTACAGCTAGGTCACCTGCAACTGCTAATTTACTTAATAGGGTTGCATCACTTGTTACTCTTAATGTAGAACCAGCGGTAACAGCTCCTGTAGCAGCTAATGTGCCTGCAAATGTTGAATTACCACTAACATCTAATTTACCACCTAATGCGGAATCTCCTGTAACAGCTAGTTTTCCGGTTGTAGAAACGTCGCCAGAAGCATTAACAGTAAATTTATTAGTTGCAGCTTGTAAAGTACCAGCAGCAACAACATTACCATTTGTATCGGCTGTTAATTTACCACCGGAAACAGATAAAACACCAGTAGTAGCAAGGTCGCCACTTGCATTTACAGTTAATTTGTTACTAGCAACACTTAATGAACCTGTCAATGTTGAATTACCAACAACAGCTAATGTACCAGCAGCAGAAACGTTACCGGATGAATCTACTGAAACTTTAGCATTGGCAGGCATAGCACCTGTAGCATATCCTAATGCGACTGCATTGTCTCCAAAAGATGCGCTTCCTTTAGCAACAACAGCACCAGTTGAAGCTACAGTAAAATTGCCAGTTGCAAAACTAGCGGTACCATCAGCATTTAAAATGGATTTTTGATTACTAGCATCACCAATTTGAACGGATTTTGTGAAATAAGATGTTCCATTGTTGGATAATTGAATAGAAGGTGATGCATCAGTTCCTCCAATATTTACAACTCCTGATGTTTTTAAACTTCCTGTAACGGCTACATTACCAGATGAAATTGTTCCTTGTGTGGACAAATTACCGGAAGCGCCGTCAACAATAAATTTACCTGTAGCTAAAGTTGCGGTTCCTGAAGCGGTCAAAGAACCAGCAGTAAAAAAATTACCATCCTTGTCAAAACTGTAAATTGCTTGTGTAGTAGCAGCATCTTTTACAGTCATAGCACCAAAACCATCTACTTTAAAAAGAGTACCAACGTTAAGTGCTGCACCACTAACAGCACCACCAGATGTAATACTTCCACCAGCTGTAATAGTTCCAGTACCAGTTGTTGAAATATTACCATAAGTTTTAATTTCACCAGTTGTACTATCAAGTTTAAATACAGTGGCTCCTGTTGCTGCTGCATTTACTTTTAATTCACCATTAAGGGTAATACTATTTGTTGCACTTGTACTATCAATAACTAAATTTGTGCTAGTTATTTTTAAATTGTTAGCTGTCATTGTTGCAGTCGATGTAATAGCACCTGAATTAATAGAGCCGGATGATAATAGGCCAGTAACACTAGCTGAACCAACAGTTAATGCACCAACAGTAGAAAGAGAACCAGCTGTTACTGCGGAAGCAACATTAAGTGAACCTGCTAAAGAATTTGCACCAGTGGCAGTAGATGTAATTGTACCTTTGGCGTTAACAGCGCCTAAATTATCAATTTTGAAATTGTCTGACTTGAAATAATCATATGTTGATCCTGCTGCAACACGATAACCACTAGCATACATCAAATCGGTTGTTGTAACTGGGAGAGTTGTTTGAAAACCATCTGTGTTATCACTAACAACGATATTTTTTGCTAAATAAAGCTTTGGAATTTCCACTTGTATAGTTTTACTGGAAAGGGCAGGATCCAAAAGAGGAGCTGTGGGGTCGGGGGTAGGTAAAGGAGTAGGTGCCATTATACTATTTTAAACGAAATAAAATTTTTCAAATTTTTTAAATGTCCGAATATTTTTTTATATTATTAAAAAAATATTCTATCGCCTACACTATTACAATTACGAAATTGTCGCATATATTGAAATATTACCGAGAGTATCCGTAATTTTATAAAATGATACCATTGAATTTGTTGGTAAATTTAATATTGTCGAACCAGGTTGACGTGGTGAAATATATAAATTATTAAATATCTTTCGAAGAAGTCCTGAACTTTCTGAAAAACTAATTTGTATTTGCGCTGTTGAACTGCAATTGTATACGATATAATTGGAATTATCGTTCGTAAATAAAGTTTCTTGAAAAACAAACAACCTACTACCACTATTTTTAGTTTCAATAACGTTGTCGTCTATAACATAATAATTTGTAGATGCAGAATTGTTATTACCTGGCGGTCCTTGTGGACCTTGTGGTCCAGCTGGTCCAGGTTGCCCAGGTTGTCCTTGTGGTCCCGCTGGACCTGGTTGTCCTTGTGATCCAGCTGGTCCAGGTTGTCCTTGTGGTCCTGCTGGTCCAGGTTGTCCTGGTTGTCCTGCTGGTCCAGGTTGTCCTTGTGATCCTCCACCTGTACCTGGGTTTCCTTGTGATCCTCCACATGTACCTGATGGTCTATGTGGTCTATGTGGTCTAGGTTGTTCGAATGGTCCTTCTATATCTGTGCATGTATTATTATTAACCACAATAGTAACATTATTATTTTCAACAACATTAACATCTAGGTCTACATCTACATCTACATCTACGTCTACGTCCAGGTCTTCAATAACATCTACGTCTTTAATAAGATTTACCTCTTTAATAAGATTTAGATTTTCATTAACACTTCCATTATAAAATTCAGGGTCTACATCTACAACAATATCAATATGATAATCGTTATTATTTAAATACAGTAAAATTTCTGCCAATTTGTCAGCTTCAAAAACACCACCACATGGATAACCATACTTTTTAATATATATATCATATTCTGGTTTAATTTCTAATAACGGCAATTCTAATGTAATATTATTAAAAAAACCTTTCGCTGTCTTTCTTAATTCATTTAATCTATTGAGCAATTTCGATATATCAAAATATATCTCTTTGTATATTAAATCATGTATTACATCTAATTCCAACCCCTTCAATCTCTTATATATATCAATGGCCTTCACAAGAGCTTCTAATGAACGCACAATATTTACTCTAAATTTTTCATAACATGATATATTTTTATCATTATTATTGCATCGATAATCATTTATTCTTTTATGTTCTCTCAACTCATGTAATACTTTAGCTAGCCGGTTATACTCAACTACATTCAATTCGTGTATTATGTTATCAATCTTTCCTAAAGAAAACTGATAATACCACCCGACAATTTTCTGCACATCGACGTTATTAATTAATTCACAGTATTTTTGTTCTACATTATTGTTATTATTACCTGCAATAAATTTATAAATTACATGTTCTATTTTTACTTTCATTTGTAATATTCTCCTTTCCGTTTCTAAAATTCGGGATTCAATTTGTTTCATATTTCCATAATTATTAAATACAACATTGGAATTATTGGGAAACATTGGAATTATATACGAACCCATTGTCAAAAATAGTAAGTTTATTAATTATTAATATAATATAATACAATTAAAAATATATCATATATTTATATAAAATTGAATTATGAATTTAGATTTAGATATTGAAAATTATAATATTAATGAATTAGAAAAATTATTTGGATTGGATCAAACATACAACGAAAACGATGTAAATAGTAAAGAATTAAAATTAAAAAAAAAACTATTAAGTTCAAAATCCGTAACTGAATCCATTCGAGAGAAAATCATTCAATTTATTTTAAATGCAAAAAATAAAATAATGTATGAACTTAAAAAGTTACACGAATCATCCCTCTCTGAAAAATATGAATTAACATACGAAACAATGAACCCATTAATAAAGGTAAATGATAATTATATCCAAAAAAAACAACCAGTTGAGTATATATATTCAAAACCCAGCGACTATTTTCCAGGTGAAATAAACCCTTTGTCCAAACGAATCATTCGACAAACACTCAATATTGATTCCAGGTTTCGTGATAATTATTATAGTTCTACAAATTTATCAACAAATTATCATTACGACTTACCATTAATTATTAAAAATGTAGTATCTATGCAATTGGTATCCATGGATTTCCCTTGTGCATTTTATAATGTGAACAGTAATTTTAATAATAATTATTTTACATTAATAATAGATTCAGAATCCTTTGTTGTCACCATACCTGACGGTAATTACGGGCCTGGTGATTTTATAAATTATATTAATAATATATTATCAGTTGCACCAAATAAATTTAAATTTATTATTTTTTCTATTGATATATCGAATACTGCATCGGGCACAGGTAAAATGGTAATAGGTATCAACAGTAGTTACACTGGAACAATATTTGATTTTTCTATAGATTTCGTAAAAGACCCAAATGGATTTGAAAATAAAAGTATACCTTTACCATTAAAAATAGGTTGGATGATGGGATTTCGAAATGGTGTATATGTAAACAATTCAACATATATTTCAGAAGGAATTGTAGATATGTTAACCCACCGTTATCTTTATTTGGTAGTAAATGATTATAATAACAATGTTAATGATGGGTTTTACGCTTCTTTTACTGATTCTATATTGAATAAAAATATATTAGCACGAATATCAATACCTGCTAATGGATTTAATATTGTATCTCAAAACAATTTGGCTTTGATTACATATCCACGTCAATATTTTGGACCAGTCAATATTCAAAAATTACAAATTCAATTATTGGATGAATATGGACGCATTATTAATTTAAACAATATGGATTACAGTATATGCTTAACAATGGAAACTTTATACGATTTATAGCTGGTCTGGTTATTTGTGATAGTGCTTATACTCGAATATTTATTCTGCAATTGAAACTCCTCTAAATAAAAGCACATATATTATGATGATAACCAACATAGAAGCGCGTCGCAATTTAATATATTTTTCAAAAAGTTGAATATTGCTGTATTTTTTCAATTCAATTAAGTTGTTTTTTTCATTGTGTTTATTTGTTTCATAAAATATAATGTACCCCAAACTCAATAAAATATCCATATCTATTATTTTATTTGTATAACATTCTGCATATGTGATCATATTATCAATTGAAATTATTTGAATATAAATACCTTTCATAACACCAGATATAATAGCTTTTGATATGATGATGTTGTTGTCTAATTCTGATTCCGAATTAAATATTTCAGCATCTATGATCGTTGTATCCATTTTTATAGGTGAATATTGTGAGTGGACTATTTCTTTATCATAAATAATTGAATGATCGTCTGTTTTTTCGGTTTCTATAAATTCCCATGGTACCTCACCTGAAATCCAATCATATTGATATTCATAATTAAAATCGGTTGATGAACTCTTGACATATCTTTTATTACATGATAATATACCTTTATTTACAAATCCATATGTGTAATTCATAAACAACTGCATAATATAAAACGAATATATCACATATATCAAAACATTCATAATTATATATACTACTTATTATATAATTATGTTTATAATCTAAATTCATTTTTATTATTTTTTATTTTTATTCTTAACCACTTGTATTACTTTCATTATCAATGTTAGTTGTTATGTTAGTTGGTGGTGCGTTTAACTTACTAGATAAAGATACATTATTAGATGACATGATGGTATTAAACAACAGAGTTATTACATCATAACATTTATTTATTTCACTAGACAATTTATCCATTTTACTTTCCAAACGGGTTATTGTTTCGTGTGAATCTAAACCAGAAGAAATAAGTTTCGTGGGTGTTAGGACATCTATTTCACTTTGATCACCACCTTCTATTTTTTTTAATTTCGAAAATAGTTTATTTTCAGCCTGATCGTCCAATATTTTTATTTTAATATAATTAGTATCATCTCTTATTCCTTTTTCATCAGACCAAGAAATATTTTTTTTGGGAATTGTATTGGAAGAATCATTATTGTATCTGTTATTATGGTTTAATACTAATTCTTCTTTAACAAAATTTTCTTTTGGTATTTCCTCTTTTATTTTTATCGATTTCATAATGTTACTAATATTCGTTTCTTTTTTTTCAACTGGTTGACTAAAATATTGTAACCACTCATTTGATTCTTTAATTTCAAAATCCAATTCTTTTTTTTCTTTATTTATACCAGTATTTACGCCACCATTTGTAGTATTGTTATTGTTATAAATGCTTTGAATATCATTCTCTCGTTCTGTCAATTTTTGTTTGGTTAAAAGATCAATTTCACTTATTGGTTCATCTACTGGAGATGTAAAATTAGGAGTTTCAGGAATATTGCTATTAAAAGCATTTTTAAATTCGTTTTGTTTTAATGACAACTCCTTATCAAAATTTTCCAATCGTTTATTTTTAATATCTTCACTTGTTATTGACTGATTGATGGCTTTATTGTTGTTGTTGTTGTTGTTGTTGTTGTTGTTGTTGTTGTTTGCATATGTATTAATTTTCATATTTGGATTTATGTTAGGTTTTACCTGTTTTTGAATATTAAATTTTTTTTCTAGTCTTACCGAAATAAATGAAATAAAATTTTTATTCATAGTTATAATATCATGTATAGCTTGAACACCTGATTTAATTTGATTATAATAAAACATTTGAACCATTTCATTAAATGCAATATTAAATGCATTTTTATCTAAAATGTAATTCCTATATTCATCAGTAATTACTTCAAATAAAACAGATAAATTATCATTTGATAAAAATTGTGAACTATTTTTTGATGCCATTTTTATTTTATACAAATAGACTCGAAATACTACTATATTATTTTTCATGTTAATTTATTTCTTATTTTTACGAGTTCTGGTTTTATTCCTCTTGATTTTGTATTTATATTTACACCTTTTCTCATTTACACCAATCATCTATTCTAGTTTGCGATATACACTCTATACTATGTATACTATGTATACTATGTATACTATGTATACTATGTATTATTAAAATAAATCTTTCTGAATTTTTCCATATACTCATCCTTAAGTATATGATTTTTCAAATAATGTGCTGTTATCTTATCTTCTAACATATGTACTATAAAAAACAAACTATAAACTCCACATTCTGTGTCACCATATTGGTGTTCCACTGGATAATTTTGATCAAATACAAATTCGATACGTTTTGATCCAGTCAAGCTTCGTCCTTGTTCTTTAACTGTACCAACAAATTTTTCTATTTGGTGTGGAATTTTCTCTCCAGCACTGTCAAAGTAAAAGATGGTTCCTTTTCTAATATTTATAAATAGAGAGACCCAATGAGAACCGCCTTTATAATGAGGATCCAAATTAAATATAACACCTATTTTTGTTTTACCGGATTTAATTTCATTTTGTAAATTAAAATGACACAATTCATCCCATACACATTCACCATATAACATGTGTGTATCATAATCAATTGGAGAAGGACCAATAAAATTAAAACATTTATATGCTTCTTCATATTGTTTCATGACATTCAAAATATCCAAACTCGAGAGCCACTTATTTGGTTCGTGTTTCCATTCTATTGGATATTCTGGTGCGAAAGATTCATTCAACTCTTTTTTTAAATATTTATCGTGATTCGCAAAATTCTGTTTTAACCAACATGATTCTTTGTTGCATGTATTTTTCATATAATAATGCAAATTGTTCCATATTTCATGTGGGTCATGTGTTTTTATTCTAACATCTGGATGTCGAGCATTCCACAAATCTCTCAATCGAATCAATGCACTATCAGATAGGCAACTGTTTTTCGTAGTTTTTTTTCCTATTTTTTCATTTTGTGCGGATATAGGACTACATTGTTCTTTTTTCATTTCTTCGCCTATAAATTTATCGTTCTTAGTATTAGTATTTTCATTCGAATGATATCTCTTGTAGGTTTTGCGCGTTTTTTTGCTTTTTGTCTTTCTTACACTTTTTCTGTTCCGGGTTCTTTTTATTTGGTATTTTTTCTTCCGGGTTATCATGTTTTAATGAATTGTCTAATTTGGATATAGTTTCTTTTTTATATATATTATTATTTTTATTTTCACATATATTTTTATCAATTCCGGGTGTTGCTTTTTTTGTTTTATCATTTTTTGTAGCGTTTTCTGCAACACATACTTCTAATCCCTTTGTTTTGAGTTCAGGATCATGCAAATTTATTTTTTTCTTTTGTGGTATTATAGTAGGTACTTGATGTGTTGGTATACGTTTTACAAATGAATCCATTGAATTCTTTTTTTTTATTATTTTACGCATCATTAAACTGTTGATTTCATTGTTGTTGTTTGTGATATCATGGTTTTTAGTTTCTGAATTATTAGAAACAATTCCTATATCTAAATTATTATAATCACTTTGAATAATATCACATTTGTCCATTGATTTAAAATAATCGATGCTTGTTTTTATAAAAACATCAAATGATTTTTTTATATCAGGAAAGAGTTGATAACTGTTTTTATCACTGTTTGTCTCCTCGATATCATTCAACAATATTTTTATAATATTCAATATTCTTTTTTTATAAAATTTCTTATCTTTTTGCTTGTATATTTTACATCCAGTATTTTTTGATTTATTCATTTTACCTGTATCGTTATTTGTCTGGTTATCTGTCTGAATAGATTCGTTAAATTCATTTTGATAATCAACATTTGTTAAATATTTTAAAGTAACGTTGTTTAAATACTCATCTCCGAAATTCATATATGTGATATGTGATATGTGATATGTGATATGTTATAGATAAATAATATATAAGACAAAATATATTATTTATTATGATTTATCATATTGAACCGTATTAAACCGTATTAAACCGTATTAAACCGTATTGATGTTTGTTATGGACATGGTGTATTCATAGAACGAATCTCTACTCGAGTACAATTGTTAAATGTATTATTTGCTAAATTATCCTTGTTTGGGTTGAAATTATCAAATTTTTCTTCATTAAATAAATAAGGAAAAGACTGTTTCACTGTATTGGACTGTGTTACATTTGAATTTAATACCATATTATATTGATAAAGATCACTTTTACTAGAAGGAACGTACTCAGATTGTGGGCATTTTTGCAAAGCATATATTTGGTTTCTCAAATCACTTTCTGTATTTACATTTTGCATATATCCAGAAAAAGGTGCCATATTATTGCCTGGATAAAATACTTTGCTCGTGCTATAAGTAGGAAATTGTTCCATAGGCACATTAATAGGTGCTCTAGGATCTACAATAGGAAAAAATGAATACTTTGTTGCTACAGGTCGTACATTTATATAAGGTTGAAGTAGATAAGAAGGGACATTTCTATCATATATTTTTTTATTCATATTGGATTGTATTTCAGATGAACATTCATAATTGGTATTGGTATTCATTTTAATATTATTATATATATTTGTTTTATATAGTATTACTA
>Ga0209551_1000425_pt1 | contig 15811 bp, 20 predicted proteins | sample LauGreSuBDMM15SD_2_FD_187568 | JGI IMG/M metagenome (GOLD analysis project Ga0209551, IMG submission 187568) | Freshwater lake microbial communities from Lake Michigan, USA - Su13.BD.MM15.SD (SPAdes) (version 3) | ecosystem: Environmental > Aquatic > Freshwater > Lake | place: Lake Michigan, USA... | reverse complement strand
AGACTGGTGCTCTACCACTAAGCTACAGGGGCAATATCGGCATCAGAGATTGGCCTGCCATTCTGGCAGGTTGTTTCCTGATTGTTTTCGGTAGCAGGACAAAATCCCTGAAAAGTTTTCTGGGATTGCCCCGCTAAAATGTCGTCCATCATTTTCTCATATTTTTCGACATGAATTTTCACCATGTCCTTGTTTTTTTTAATTGTAAAAGTGTCTTGCAAATATTGGATTACATGATGTATCACCCACACGATGCATATCGACACGACCACCCTCCAAATCCACCACATGAGTCATGGTGAGATACAGTTTGGTCGAATTTCAACGAATTAATAAACATATCGGTATTTGTATTTCCGCGAACGACGGCCATTGCGTTTTTGACGGCGACGGAAGCTTTTTGCACCACCACCAGTCCTCTTGGACTCATCCATTTCCGAAGAAGCTCCAGGGCCAGGGCCTCCGTTCATTTCCGAAGAAGCTCCAGGGCCAGGGCCTCCGATCATTTCCGAAGAAGCTCCAGTACCAGGGCCTCCGTTCATTTCCGAAGAAGCTCCAGGGCCAGTACCAGGGCCTCCGTTCATTTCCGAAGAAGCTCCAGGGCCAGGGCCAGGGCCAGTACCAGGGCCTCCGTTCATTTCCGAAGAAGCTCCAGGGCCAGGGCCAGGGCCAGGGCCAGGGCCTCCGTTCATTTCCGAAGAAGCTTCTTCAGGGGCAGGACCGGCAAGAGGACCTCCGTCCATTTCGGCTCCTTCAGACGCAGGAGGGCTGACAGATTCCAAAGCAGGAGAACTTTCCATCTCACCATTCGTGGGACTTGTGACCGTGTCTTTGAATGACGATTCGCCTTCGTCTCCTTCTTCCTCTCCTTCTGCATCCGGTAGTTTATCGTCTCCGTCGCTCGGGGAAAGAGGAGACTGGGGCTGTTTCAGCAATATATCCAATTTGGTAGACACGGCAACCAATTCTTTCAGCAAATTGGTTTGAACCTCCGAGTTTTGTTCTTTAATTTTGACAATTTCCAACAAATCTTTCACGATGCTGTCATTGTGCGTGTCTAAAGGAGGAGGTGCCTGAGAATTGACCATAGGTTGGGGTTCTGGTTCCCCAGATGCCTCGGGTACTACAGCAGGCTCTTTCGGTCCCGCTACTATGTCTGTCAAATTGCTCAAAAAATTGTTACCAGAATTCATAATTCCATTTTTCACTCCCGTATACATGGTCTCATCTTGAGGAGGTGGCTGTTTTGTCTCATCAGAGGGGGGTTCCGAGGGTTTTCCCTCTGCACTTCCTTCTGGCATGGTAAATGGTGTTGATGATGGCGCAGACTCTAGACTCTTGTCGTTCTCTTCCACTTCTTCTCCTTCTTTGCGTTCTTCAACGACACCTTCGGGACCTGCGCCGCCCCACATTTTGTACACTTTGCGATGCGTTGTTTTGTGATTCATGGCTTGCTTATTGACCTTTCGAGACAGCATGATATACTTTTTGGGGAGATTAATTTACCGTTAAATAGCATCCATCTTTCTAAAGCACCTCGGATGACACTCCTGTCCATTGTACTTGTTCCCAAAACGGGTGTGTTGGAAGCCATCAACATCAAGCATCACACGTCCGACCTAGAGGATGTGTCATCGGGCAAAGAATTTGCAGATTTGTACAAGCGAGCGGGATTCAAGCATGCCACGGACTTCGTTCAACACGCGGTGTATACTTACGGCGACAAGGCCATTCACGTGTATGGAAAATCGGTGGGTCGTGCGGGACAAGAAAACAAGTACGAATTTCCGCCGCCCATTGCAGAAACCCTGTTTTTCGGCACGGTGGTCCTCGTTGCCAAAGTCGCCGACAAGCCGGTGAATTTTTCCGTCGAAGAGTGGAACAAGGCGTGTGAGGCATTGATGGGCGGATTTGAAGATTTACAATCCGAGGAGTTGTCCGAGGATTCCGCTTCCGCCTCTTCTACCGATGTCACCGACGAGGAGTTGACGCGAGACGGGTACTCCAAGAGCGATGGTTTCGTCGTGGACGATGACGAAGAGGACGTCGAGGAGGAGGAGGAGGAGGTGGTGGTGGAGTGCAAGAAAATAAGCAAGCGTAAATCCGTCGTCAAACCTCGCAAGAAACGAGCCCTGGAGAATGTGTTTGTAGTGGCCACGGAAGCCATGACCACGTTGGATTGTTCTCAAGAATTGAGCGAGGAGGAGTATGTAGCGTAGCCCAGCTATGCCCACCGGTCTTCAGAATCGACAAGGAATTAACCTGCCGGGAGTCTGGAATCGCGAAGCGATTCTGAAGAGGAGGGGTTCTGAACCTGGGTTCCCCGCTAGCGTAGCTACGTAGCCTTTGCCTCGGGTTAATCTGCACCAAACGTGAGCAAACATTGTTGCATCATGTAAAATATACTTGCAAATAAGACGGACTTGAAGACCAATCCAACAATATTAAAGTTGCCGTCCTCGTTGTACAATGCTAAAAACGTGAAATTTTTTCGCAAAAACGTGTTGAATACAGGCATTTGAAAAATGAAAAAAAGCAGACCCACCAAAATGGGAATCTGTAGGCGTTCATACCAGTCGTCGGCTGCCAGCAGTTGGACTTTTCGCCGCTCGACTTGTCTCCGGTCACGAGTTACATCTTGCTCGTATTCCCGGATATAATCCGCCGTTGCTTTGGGTCGCGGGATATAATTCGCTTGAATCTCTGCATCGTGTTGGAATTCCAACGTATTCCTGGGAATATCGCGGGACGGAAGACGATATTGTTGCTTGTCCGCGGCAGCATCGGGATTTCCGGTTGCGGTTGCGGTTGTGGCTGCAGGCAACTGACCATTCGGGGAAGGAGGTGGATGGCCATACGGATTTACATGAACGTTCAAGGGAACGTACGTGGTTTGTGCATTGATGATTTCGTTACTGAGTTTCTCGGGTGCACGCGTTTCCAATGCCGGGGGAAATACTCCAACGGGACTACTCGTCGTGGTGTGTTGAAGCGTTACATTCTCTGGCAAATCCGAGATGCGTGTTGTAGACATTGTTCAATCAATCAAATCAACCCCGGGCGTGGTTTGCACTATACTTTGACTAAACCAAGTCGAATTCAAACGCAAATTTGAATCGTATGTCCCCCTCCCCACTTCCCCCACATTCAGAAGACCTTGTTTTTTTTACCACCATACAGTAAATGGAAGCTGTTCGTGACGGTGCAACATCAACCTACAATTCAGCTGCAAATGCCATTGGAAATGCCACCGAATCCGTCAAAGATTCACTCAGTTCCTTTGGAAGTAGCACGGAAGTCGATGGCAGCAGCGATTTCCTGCAGAGCAATTCAATTTTAGCCAAATTCGCCTTTTTAATACTCATGCTCATCGTGTTCTTCCTTTTGATAAATTTAGGCATCCTCATTCTTGGATTTTTCATCAAACCGCCGTCCAGCCCATTTTTGGTCAGTGGGACGTCCAATGCATCGAGCAGTACGCGCATCATCCAAGATCCCAAAGACCAAAATGCCATTACCATCCAGCGTTCCAACAACCAAAAGACGGGTATCGAATTCACCTATTCGATTTGGGTCTATGTCAATGACATCAACCCGACCAATATCCCGCCGTACCAAAACATTTTCAACAAGGGAAACGCAACGTATGATGCTTCTGGCATTGCCACGGTGAATAATGCACCTGGCCTCTATTTGGACAATATCAAGAATCAGCTCATCGTCGTCATGAGCACGGTGTCCAATGCCTCTCCGAGTCAAATGGTCGAAGTTCCGAACATTCCGCTCCGGAAATGGTTTCACGTTGCTCTCCGCTTGGAAAACACGTTTTTGGACGTGTACGTCAACGGCACCATTACCACGCGCATGGTTCTGACAAACGTGCCCAAGCAAAATTACTTTGACGTGCAAGTCTGTCAAAACGGGGGATACAATGGCAGTTATGCCGATTTGCGCTATTACGACCATGCCCTGTCTGTGTTTGAAATTAACAATATTGTGGTCTGGGGAAGAAACACAAAGGCTTCCGCAAGGGGCGGTTCGTCGGACGCCACGGGTTTCCCGTATTACCTCTCCAATTTATGGTACTCCAACAATTATTAGAATTTTTTTAAACTCTCTTGAATAATACACACGACAGTAGTATTCCAGAGAGAGAGAGAGAGAGAGAGAGAATGAGCGGTCGTGCATCTCTCACTGAAAAGGCGCGTGAATTTCTTGCTGAAAAGGAGCAGTTCAAAAACATCCTCTATCAAAGTTGCCAACAACGCAATCAATACTATTTGGCACTGGTACGTACACGACTGGCAAATACAGGCAGTCCGCGCTATGAAGGCAATCCATTTTTAATGTCTGCGATATTGAACGAGCCCACCTCATTGCTTACGTATACCCAGCAACAACTCGACATGCGTCGCAAGGTCGAGGTTTTGCAGTACGCCGGGGCTTCCACCCAAGGCGGTAAACAAGAAAGTAATGTCCAGCAATTTTCTCGTATCAATCGCATGTACAATACCCGTACGGCACAGCTCAAAACCAATGCAGACTGTTCTTCGAACAAGTATATTCCACGCGCAACTACAGACAGTAATGTGCCGGGTCCACCTCAACTCCTCGTGTATGACCCCAATGTAGAGTTGTACAATTATAAAGGCTTGCAGCAAAACATGCCCCTACAAAATATGCCCTTTGAAAAATTGCCAACCTTTGATGCCGTCTTGTCCGGCAGCAATTCGAGTGTTGTCCGGTACCACCCCTTTTCATATGATGTGCAAGACGTTTCATTTGTACCCTTGTCCATGGGGTCGGTCACGTTTATTACTCTACCTGCACAAAAGAGGTTGAATGCAACCGTCACATTTGACCTGAAGGTGGCATTCCGGTATACCGTGATAGATACTGTCCTCGCACCCACGCTGACCAAAGTACATCGTTTATTCTTAAGAATTGAAAGCATGAATCCCGAAGTCTATTATTTTTCAGACCCGCAGCGCTTCGATTCGACTTATGCGATACTTATACATCCATCTAGAACAGATGTTCAAAAGAAGGATATATCTACCGATATACTCCTCCCGGGAAACTTTGAACGGATTATAGAATATACAAATACATCTTTGAGTTTCGGTGTGAATGACGTAGTCAACTACGTCCAAGCATTGCATCAACAAACAGATAGGTTGTCCTTGAATTTAGGTTTTAAATTGGTTGCATATGATGAGTTTGGCTCACAAATCAACCCTGCGTTAAAAATCAATGTGACGGGCATGTCGATTTCGTTCAATATAGATCCGTCCAGCCTTTCCATTACTGAGCAAGTCTAATTGTTATCGACGTTGTCGATGTCGTCGAGTTCCAAGTAACTGCCACCTCGAGTATCATGTTTACCAAACAAGTCTTGAAATTGCAACACGATTTCGTCCACTTCCTCCACCATTTTCTTGTAGTCGTCCTCGGTGAGAATGGCAGGCGCTGTAACAACATCGTATCCTTGCAAAAGATTGGATGGTTGCCGTAAAGGCAACGTCAGTACTATCCTTTCGGGAGCATACTTTTTGCAATATTGAAAATGCAGACACTCTTCGAGAATGTCCTCCCACTTTGTATTGACGGACATGTGCAAAAACATTTTATTGTCACGCAGACTTACAAAGTGAAGTAGCATGCGGATGGTGTGTACAACACACATGGTTTGATTTTATACTTTTTTTTTTACAGCAACGGTTGTTTCTGCGAAAAGTCGATATAGTTGGGCGCCCCGACTCCCAATTGTGGGGCGCCGATGGCGATGTTGGGTTGTTGTTGCAGTTGCAGTTGCGGCTGGACTTGGGTCATTCCGGGAGGAGGGAAATTGGGCGGACCCATGTATTGTGGAGGGCCAAGCGAAGGGAACTGCACGATGACGCCGCCCGTGGGCGCCACCTGATAGCTAGGTTGTTGTTGTTGTTGTAGTTGTTGTTGTAAGGCAGGAGTTGTGGTTGTTGAAGGGGGTGTCAAAAATACTCCAGTCGGCACCCCGTGTGCAGCGTTCGGTGGAAGAGGGGGAGGCGTTGCCATCATGAGTCCACCATTTGCAAATCCTTCCTTTCCTGGTCGTCCGCCGCCGTTGACACAATCCGATTTGGTAGGGTAGTACTGCCCCGACAAACACAAGTTGCTGCTCGAGACATCTGCGCAAGTGCGTTTCCCATCCATTTCCCCGACCAAACACCAGGTGGTCGACGATTGAATGGCACTGGTACTCATGTCCGGAGACGGTTCTTTGGAGCGAGCAGAAGGAGATGCTGCGCGGTTGAGCACCACATCCAACGTCGACGGAGCGACTTGTTGGATTGTCGTCGTCGTCGTCTGTTGCGTGGCTGGAGGTTGAATGACATTCGCAGTGGGTGACGATGCAATCGCTGCTGCTGCAGCAGGTGCGCCCAAAATATTCGACGCCAGTTGCGCCCTTGTAGTTGCATCAACATCGGTACTGCTCCCTTGAATCAACAAATTCCCGACCGATTGCACCGTCCCTTCGGCAATGTCGATGCCGGCCTTTGCCGTGCCCGACACTACATCCACCGTTTTGTTCAACACCGTGCCAGTGGTATAGCCAAAGAGCGACAAGATGTTGGACACGAGAATCCAAAAGACGTTGACAATGGGCTGAAAGATTTGGCCCAGAAGCATGACGAAATTTACTCCTAAAAAGGACAAGACAAGTAAGACGACCAGCATGGCAATCCAGAAATTCTTGTTGGAAAAAAGTGATACGACTCCAGATGTCAGGGTGGAACTGTCGCGTTCCACATTCGTCTCGCGAAGAATTTCCTGTGAAAACGGGGTTTCGGACTCTTTAACGGGCGGAGGAGGAGGCACCTCTGGTCTCGAAGGTTCCAAGGATTCGCCTCCATGTTTCGGATGGAAAGACCTTTTTCTTGAACCACCACCACTACCTGTCGAAATTCGCCCGTTTTGCATATATATTCTGCACGGACAATTTTATTCCTCGGATAGTTCAACGCAACCCAGACCTTGGGTTGGTCAGTACCAGGACGGGTTCCGTCGTGGTTCGTCGCGGTTCGTTCAGTTTGGACTCAGAATTATGTTGGAATACGATAAAGACCAATGTTCATGTTTGACTTTATCCAGACGCTGTTCTTCTTTAGTTTAGCCGTTACGTTTCTCCTGGTCTTGTTGCTGGTTTACCACTTTAAAAACCGCATGGTTGCATTGGAGCAAAAACACGAAGTGCTCCTCGAAGTGATGAACACACTCGTGCAGGAAACGCACCTCTTGAAGTCCGTCGTTGGAACTTTATTTCGCCCCAACACGCCATCAAGCACGGAAAACTTGGTGACCAAGTATGGGGAGAACGTGGAGCTGGAAGAGTTTGATGAAATCAACAGTGAAAAGGGTGATGTTGAGGACGAGGACGAAGACGAAGACGAAGACGAGGACGAAGACGAGGACGAAGACGAGGACGAGGACGAGGACGAAGACGAGGACGAAGACGAGGACGAGGACGAGGACAAAGACGAAGGCAAACCCGAGAAGAAAGAGAACAACAACGTGACGACCGAACTGGAAGAAATGGTCGTAGAGGAAGTCGTCGAGGAAGTGCTTGCCGACGTCGTCGAGGTTTTAGAAAAACTGGAACAAGACGAAGGACCTCAACTTTTGCCTCAACCTTCCTCGATGGATGACGACAACCTTGCAAAGCCGACGGAAGCGAAGACGGAGGAGGCGGAGCAGGCGACAGTGGATGTGGACACGCTGAAACTACCCGCTCTCCGTGAATTTGCGGTGAAACAGGGAATGATTTCTACAGCGGATGCCGCCAAGTTGAAAAAGCCGCAGTTGTTGGAGTTGTTCGCGCGGCCAAAAAGTTCCGTTGAATTAACTCTATAGTAAGTATAATGTTTGCCTATCCCCAGCCCGAGTCCGTGGACTGTGCCTTTCCCGTCATCAAAGAAACGTTGCCCCGTTCCTCGTTGGGGTACACGACAAACAATCTCTATCCCGGATTTCCTCCCATCATGAATGATGGACGTTCGATTGTCGCATCGTACCAACCCGAGGCCATTTTGAACAGCACATTGATTCACCAAAATCAGATACAGTCCAACTGGCAGTATCGGAAATTCTTGACTGCCAACGCCGACCAAATTATGCAGCAAAACTTTAGAGAAACATGCAACGACATGGGGTACAATGAACGGTTTCTTCCTTCGGAACGTGGAGATAGCGGACCCATATCCCAATCGGGTCCTCGAACTTCCCGCAACAATTGCAGTGATTTGAAACAATTGTATTTGAGTCGCGAGGAATTGAGCGAGAAACAAAGTGTGATGTTGCAATCGCAGGAAGCGCTGTTCCGCCAAGGATTGCCTTCTTCTCGGATCTAATCTACACTAACGGGGAACCCGGTGGACATGGCTGATTGGATTCCAAACCAAACTTGTACACCTTTGCGCATTCAAAATGCGCATGGAACCGTTGCCTTTGCACTAATAAATCGTCCCAGAATGGGCGATTTAATTGTGCAAAGGTGTAAAAATGATGTTGAGAAGAATACACTCTCAATATCATATACACAGAGTAGTATGTTTCCCCCTTCCACAACACTACCTTTTGCAGTCATTGTTGCCTGGCTCGCACCTGTGGTCAACTGCATTCAACTTCTGCCGCAGGTATACAAGACATGGACCACCAGACGGGTGCATGACTTGTCGCTTCACTCCCTCTTGTTGCTTTTGCTCACGAGCATTCTCTGGCTCTTGCACGGGTACTGTATAGCCGATGTCCCCTTGATGGCGGCAGGACTGTTCACCGTGACTGTCAATATCGTCATGGTGACCTTGTATGGAATGTACTCCTAGGCGTCGTAAAAGGGATTGTCGTGGATTTCCATGCCGCAGTACTCGACGGGTTTCTCCTTGTAGTCCACCGGTCGGTGGATGCCCGCTTCCTTGGCATTTTCCAACAAGAACTTGAAATTGTCCCAGAATTCAGTCTTGTGGCCGATGGATTTGGTGGCGACGTGGGACAATTCGTGAATGGCCACAAAGGTCAGGGTGTGTTCGTCAATCATTTCGGCATCCGCCTCCCCGCGTTTCGTGTTTAAACAAAAGGCGATTTTCTCCCCCTTGTTTTCGCTGTAGGCCGTGTATTTGCTGGTGGGCAAGGTTTCCACAATGCGCTTCGGATTGTATCCTTTGACTAAACGCTTGACACGTTCGTCGTCGGGGTATTTTTCTTGTGTGTACTCTACCAGCGATTTGCACTTGGCCGTGACGTGGGCCAACATGTCCGCCGCATCATTGAGTTTGGCACGGTCACGCACACAATAGGTGTTGCCGTCGACGGTCGAGACGATGCACTTCAACTGGAACGCATCACTGTCCCAGTACATGTATCCGATGATGCCAATCACCAAGGCTAAAAAGACGTACGCCAACACGTCGAGTTTGTCCATATATGCTTGCAAGGGGTCGGTTTGTTTCTTATACTTGCGTCACACATTTTGATTCATCAAACGTTAAAAAAAAACATGTGATGAAATGGTTTTACAACTTAACGCTGTCCCTGACCTAATTCCAAGGGAACTCTGGCGAGGTCCGGGTCAATCGTGCTGTTGTTCCACGGTCCCACATTCACTTTGGGGATAATCGGGTCGGAACGGAAATCGTAGGACGGATTCTTCAACGTATTCGAAATGGTATCAATACCAATAAAAGCCTGCGGGGACATGATCAGGTCGGGCATGTTTACCGCGTTCAACACAATGTCCGAGGGCTGGAGAGTAGGACGTGCTACCGCGCCGCCGCCGGAAGGAGGTGGCGGCATGGTCGCCATGGCGGAATTCCCTCCCGTCGCCGACTGGCTCGACATGGCCAGAGGGGAGGCCGTTTGACTTGGAATGGAGGAGGATGCGCTGCTGCTGCCTCCACCAATCATGGTATCGCGAACTTTTGTTTTGCTACCCGAATACGAAAAAAGTGCCCATATCAGGACAAGAACGACGACGGCAACGAGAATCCACATCGAAGTATCCGACTTGAACATACGACCGACTGCCTTCAACATTGGGTATAATATAAACGTCGGATAATTTTTTTTTCCTTCATTCAGGCTTCCGGCTTCAGGGGCGCATCGTCGGCGACATCATCGTCGTCGTCGTCGTCGTCTTGGATGTTGTAGGTATTTTTGATGTGTTTTGCTTCTAAATAGGCCGCCAGAGCAATGGCTCGCGCTTCTTTGGCTTTTTGGCGCGCTGCCCGATAAATTTCATAAAAGACTTCGTTTCTCGGTTTGATTTCCATGGCTTCACTCGAATCGTCTAAACTGACATCAACTGCCAAAAGTTCGTCGTTTTGAACTCTCTGTATTTCTTCTTCTTTTTCAGCTACAGCGACGTCTTTGATTTCTTCCTGCGGCGATTGCAGTTCCGACGACAGGTTCACACCACCACTGTCTCTTGGCGGCGGCGCCACGACGGCGTATGACGTTTGTTCCACCACGTGATTCTTGTCCGCCCATGTTTCTTCTTCCTGCTGTTCGGAGAGGGATTTGCGACCACTACTACTTCCTAAAAGAAGGCATCTTTCAAATACATTCGTCGGAGAGAGAACCAGCATCTGTTTGAGTTCCAACTCCACCTGAAAACTGCGCGACGAACATTTGATACCCTGGACCTGAACAATCGTCATGACATCCATTTCGTCTGTAATGGTGTTGGGGTCGACCTCGCGTTCCGAATCATCGTACACCTTCAGTGTCACTTTTCCTAAACGACTCGGAATATTCGTTCGTGCCAAATAAAACTTGCCCGACTTGTAAATTTTGAGTGGCGACTGAAAATAGTTTTCAATGTCACTCATGTCCATGTCCGACGCAAACCATTTCTCCTTACGGTCAAAGATGTACTTGCAGGTATGAGACTCCAATTCTTCCATCCAGCGTATCCACGCCTCGTTTTCATTTGTAAACATCAAGTCACAGTAAGGTCGCTTGTTATTCGATAGGTCAATGTGCAATCCCCCTTTGGTTTTGCACACGGGCGTTTGGAGATACAAGGGCTTGCCGTGGACCAAATATTTCATGTAATGATTGCCGCCTGTAATGGCAACGGGTGCCGTCAACGTGATTTGTGCAAACGGGAATTCAGCAGTGGGTTCGTGAATGACGTCTGCCGACATATCTTCGACCTGGTCTTTTTCTCTACGACACAATTTTCTAGTCTCCGGTTTACCGCGCGTTTGCTACGAACGACAAGTCGTCTCACCTATAATACAAAAACGGGGAACTCCGCCTGAAGAAATCATGAATCTACGCGATCACTGTCTGAAACTCTTCCAAAACGACGACATAAAGCGCGACGTGCAGTGTCTGTTAAAATCCATCATTGGCATCATTTACAACGAAATATACCCGTACTTGGTGTTTTTATGCATTTATAATGTCCTCGTACTGTTGCTGATTTTAGGAATTTTATTTGTCGTTCTTCGGGCCACGAAAAATGTAAGAGAAGTGTAACCAGTCCCAACAACAACAACAAACACCACCACGGTACAATGCAATGCCGACGAGACGTGGTAGTTCGGATACTTTGGCTGATTCTCGTAGTGTTTGTGATTCTATTGGCTTGGATTCAAATCCACGGACTGTCCTTCTCTTCACGCCGCGAAGCGATTCAAGACCAATGTTCTAGCGGCTGTGACGCCCGCGTCGGTAACTTGGTCAAGGGATACGGCACTACCTTTATTCAAGGAGCAAACGACAATTTCGGTTCTGACCCCATTCAGAATTTTTGTTTGAAAATGAATGGTAATAACGGGAAGGTAATTCCCGACAGTTCTCTTAACTATGTGTTGAATTACAACGCAAACTCGTTTGCATGTGTTGACCCTTGGAACCCGTCGCAAGCTTTAACAAGTGCGAAATCGAATACAATTACTTCTCACTATGAGAACAAGAAACAATTCAAAACCATTGACGATGCGACTAATTATTGCAGCAATGGAATTAATAACTTAGGACCCATTGTTGTGGACTCGAGTAATGGTCAACCCGTCTGGAATTTTATGACATTTACGGCAAAGGACGGGACAAGAAAACTGGGTTGTCGATTTCCATTGAAAACAGATACGATGATGCCAAGTAGATATACACCAAAGTATGCAACATGGGCGTTCGACACCAAGAAGTCCCCGACACAAATGTACAAGATAGGCGACGTGAGTAAGCACTGTCGCACCTTAAATGGAGGACGTTCTGATGATGGCTGGCTGGAAGAAGATATTGATGGGAATCCTTTGCCAAACTACTTCCTTGATGCAAATGGGAATCCTTTGCCAAACTACACAATGGATGTAAGTAAAAACCGAATTGTGTACAACTGCACCAGTTACTGGACCGGAAAACCGATTACAAATGCCGATATGGAAGAAAAAGTAGTGATACCCAATCCGAATGTGAATTTGTACATAAGTACTAAAGTCGATTATAGTCTTAATTCGTTTCAAAACATTTCATACTTTTGTGACAAAACAAGAGAATTTGCTACGTTTGGGAAAATAACACCAAAGACTGACGGGACAGGTTATTTTTTTGATTGTTCTATGAATGGTGCTTTGCTAGTAGACAATGCTGCGAGTCCGGCTCCATCAACAGAGTGAAGTTAGCGGGGTAGCCAGAGGTCTCCAGGATCGCCAAGGCGCAGCTATGTCCACCGGTGCCCCAAAAAACTTTTCAGGGATTTTGACCTGGACATACTTACCAAAACAGTCACGAAACAACCTGACAGGTTTCCCGTTCATTTGCGCTTTTCGAAGAGTTATATATATTATTCCTTTTCGAAAAGCATTATTATTATTAGAATTATTATTATTCATCAACGGAAGAAAGATCCCGACGTTCCATTTCTCATTTGGTTATTTTTCTGAGTCTCGCACATTTGTTGCCGCTGAGGAAACGGAAAATCCGACGACAATTTGGCGACCCACAATGTTCCTGCAAGAATGACTTGCATGATGAGTATCACAAATCCCGAATACACTACGTCGAGTGCATTTTCCTCCTTACTTGTGAATCCCACACTCAACAAAACAATCCACAAAAGAGCCAGGACAACATTCATACCAATGTCGACATACTTCATGACACTGCACATGTTCGCCTGATTATTTCCTCCTGCAATTTTATAAATGGCCATTTGGTACAGTGGAGGAATCACAAAATAGAACACCAATAACATCAAGAGAAACACGATGAACATGACAATTTGACGGAACGCTTGGTCAGAATTCAAATCGGAGACACTCCCAATGGGCACATTGAGGACGTTGACTGTTTCACCTCCGAGCGGGGTATAATCACATTCCATCCAGTCCGCATTGTCGTCAATGGCAATCACCGTGTAGTTTTTCACACGCGAGGAATTGGTAAAATTGATGATTTCATTGGAAAACAGGAGTGTTGCCGGCACGTAGATGGGGACAGTACAAACAATGTAGTAATAACCGTCGGCATCATAGGTGCAATACAATTGCTTAATCTGCGGATTCTTTTGCGCATCAGATATGGCACCTTGCATGGCGCTACCAAATTCCACCTTTGCGGGGGGCGATGACGACAACGAGGTGGATTGCAACAAGGTCACGAGACTCGATGTTCCGGTGGAGCCCGCATTGGGACGCATGACTAGCAAGAAACAGAGTCGCATCTGGGTGGAGGATTTCAAGTCTGTGCCTTCGATGACCAATTCGGCACATTGCACTTTCGCGTTGGACAGGTCCGGAGGATACGATGCGCGGGATGGACCAAGGTTGAATTGCGTGAGAACACCACCTTGATTCGTGCCCACGATGTAAAAGCGTTTTGCGACAAAGGATTTTGTTTTATATGAATTGGTCAAGAGCGTCACATTTGCAGTCGGATTGTTGGGCACAGTAATCGTTCCTGTGATTCGATTGTTATCCAGAATTACAGATGTGATTGTACTCGGCTGAAATTCCAACTGAATGGTTTGAGAAGAGGACGGCGTTTGCGTGATATCGAATGACTTGGACATTGGCCAGCTTAGCTTTTACTATACAAGAGTAAAAAATTACTTCGCATGGAACAACTATGTGTAATGAAACCTGCGGTGCACATTACTGGTTTTCTGAGTATGGTAGGGGCATCTCAAATTTTGCGTTTTCATCCTCTTTCTTCTCCACGGATTTGGTTTCAAAGGGTTTTCCCAAGTCTTTCAACCCCGACAATCCAATGGTTCGCACCGTAATGTTTCCTGCGGCATCTCGGACATGAGTCGCGTTTTCAATTTGAACAATTTCGTTGTTTTTGGGGTCCATTGGCGTAAAATTTTCTATAATCGTTGTTTCCGGAGCAGCGGGTTTCATCGCGTTAAACAAGTTTTGAAGTATTTGTTTCCCTGCCGTGTAATAATTGGTTGAATTTGGAGAGGAGAACCGGCCTTGAGGTGAGGATGAATTATATCCGAATTGATAATTTTGAGGCGTTTTTGATGAAAACTGATAATTTCGAGGACCTACTGTTGGACGTCGACTAGATAGTATGGTTGTCACGTTGGTAGACAATTCCGAGTAAACAAATTGTGCAATTTTTAAACCATAAATTTTTCCTATACTTTCCATGAGTTCTTGGTAAACTTGTTTGGCGATTTCTTCACGTAAAGGTGTTGTGGATAGTGGAGAATTATTTACTGATGACGCCGACGACATGTTATTAGTTTCGGTGTACAAAAAAAATGTTAATATACGTACATGCCGTTTTCATACATGGTCACTAGAAACCGGTCATTGTAACCGGTGACCAGAACTCCATCGCCAGACGACAATTCGTCGCATCCGTATTCTGCAGTTCCACTGCGTCCATTGACCCGCAATGGCAGTTTTGTATTGATGGTGCCGTTGGTGCTCATGGTATAATAATTGAAACGGTCGCGACCCAAGCGTCGGCCCATGAGCGGCAAAATGTGGTCATTGTTGCCACGTGACAAGATGCCGACTTGGGAAAAGCCCGTTGAGGATGGACGCGTTTCCATGGGCACCATCCTCGACATGCCTAAATCCATTTTCAGAGGCGGGGTGTATATACTGCGATTGCTACTACTTACGGTGATGACATCCGATGGCGTGGGTTGCGGTGTTACGAAAACCACAGGTGGAGTCTTGGAGGAGGAAACCATCGGGTACGACGACGCATCAAATGCGGAAGAAGAGGACGAAAATGGGACGACTACAGAATGTTTCGGTTGGCGAATCATGACGTTGTTTGTGTAATACAGGTAGGTTACAGTGAACAAAACGACAAAAAGCAACAGTATCGTGAGGTGTTCAATACATACAATACCGCCTGGGCTGCTCGGACTTGTTCCCAGTTTGCTGACCCTGGCCACCATTACTTTTTCCAGAGAAAAGTCTCACCCCAATTTGGCCTTTCCTTGGACAAACGCACCCACTTTGTCCCCCACTTCCCCGTCCGCGTCCATGGCGTAAATGTCGCCGTTTGTTGTATTCGACGCGAAATACGTCTTGCCGTGAATCACAACTTCCTCCACTTCAAGTCCTTCCTCTTCGCCCTCCTCTTCGACTTCTTCTTCCTCCTCGACCTCCTCTTCGACTTCTTCTTCCTCCTCGACCTCCTCTTCGACCTCTTCCACCTCTTCCACCTCTTCCTCTTCCACCTCTTCGACCTCTTCCTCTTCGACCTCCTCTTCGACCTCCTCTTCGACCTCCTCTTCGACCTCCTCTTCGACCTCCTCTTCGACCTCTTCCTCTTCCACCTCTTCGACCATCTCCTCCAG
>Ga0209551_1000424_pt1 | contig 15812 bp, 15 predicted proteins | sample LauGreSuBDMM15SD_2_FD_187568 | JGI IMG/M metagenome (GOLD analysis project Ga0209551, IMG submission 187568) | Freshwater lake microbial communities from Lake Michigan, USA - Su13.BD.MM15.SD (SPAdes) (version 3) | ecosystem: Environmental > Aquatic > Freshwater > Lake | place: Lake Michigan, USA... | reverse complement strand
GCAGCTGTTGGCTCGTTAACAATACGAAGCACATTAAGACCTGCGATCTCACCAGCCTCTTTAGTTGCTTGACGTTGCGCGTCATTAAAGTATGCCGGTACGGTAATTACCGCATCAGATATTGTTTCGCCCAAATAACTTTCAGCGTCACGTTTTAACTTCATTAAAATACGTGCGCTAATCTCCTGTGGTGTGTATTTTTTGCCATCAACATCTTGGGTCCAGTTGGTACCCATATGTCTTTTAACTGAGCGAATAGTTCGCTCCACATTAGTTACAGATTGTCGCTTTGCAACCTCACCAACTAATACCTCACCATTTTTTGCAAATGCCACAATAGAAGGTGTGGTTCTAGCCCCTTCAGCATTTGCAATGACAGTTGGCTCACCGCCCTCTAATACTGAAACGCAGCTGTTAGTTGTTCCTAAATCAATTCCTACCGCTCTTGCCATCTTTTTTGCCTTCCTCTTATCTTTTAGGGTTTATTTGAATGAGGCGTGGTGCCTCTTTCCATAGGCTTATTTTCAACCTTGAGTGCCTATCTAGTCAAAAGGTTGAGCCGGGTAGGCTCAAGGTTGCTACCTACAGGAACTAATTAAGCGTGGAGTTTATTCCCAGCTGCTTTTTTTAGGCCTAACCACCAGGGTGGCTAGGAGGCCACCGATTAGCCCACCTAGGTGTGCTTTCCAGTCAATTCCAGGGATAAGGAAAGGAATAGCAAGGTTTAATGCAATTAATCCTGCGCCCTCTTTTAGATTCGCGCCCAACCGCTTGCCGATAACAAGTAGGCAGCCAAAAAGCCCAAAGATCATTCCAGATGAGCCAACCGCCATGCTGGTCAATGGATTAAAGAGGTAAGAGGTGAGGGAGCCAAATATAAGAGAAGTGATCAAGATAAAGATGTACTTGCTTCTACCAAAGTAGTTTTCAATATTAAAACCAAGTGAGTAAAGCGCTAACATATTAAAAAGTAGATGTATCCAGCCGCCATGAACTAGGGCAACGGTAAATAATCTATACCACTGACCGTTTTCTATAGCCAAGCCATAGAGTGCGAACTCATACTGCAGACTTGGCCAGATTAAACTTAAGATAAAACAACCAGAGATAAAAAGAACTAAATCTCTAGTTAAAGATCTTGGCATTTACTTAAATGATACGGATGTAATCTTTACAGCTTGCACTGGTTTGTCATTGGCGCCCGTTTTAACCCCAACTATCGCATCTACTACCTTTTGGCTGGCAGCATCCTTAACCTCACCAAAAATACTATGTTTGCGGTTTAGCCAGGCTGTGGCTGCCACGGTGATAAAAAATTGTGAGCCGTTAGTGTTTGGCCCAGCATTTGCCATTGCAAGTAGATATGGCTTATCAAAATTTAACTCCCCATGAAACTCATCAGCAAAATTATATCCAGGACCACCCATGCCACTTCCTAGTGGATCACCACCTTGGATCATAAATCCTGGAATCACTCGATGAAATATTGTTCCGTCATAAAGATTAGTTTTAACCTTCTGACCAATATTTGGATCAACCCACTCCTTAGCCCCAGTTGCAAGTTCAACAAAATTTGCAACAGTTTTTGGTGCATGGTTTGGAAATAGTTCAATCACAATATCGCCCACGCTGGTGTGAAGAGTTGCTGAGTTCATTTTATTCTCATTTCTTTATCTAAAATAATTTATATTTAAATTAATAAATATAAATACTTGTGGAGACCAGGGGAATCGAACCCCTAACCCCCGCCTTGCAAAGGCGGTGCTCTACCAATTGAGCTAGGTCCCCGCATTGTGTGCAGGGTGGGCCTATGTGGACTTGAACCACAGACCTCTTCCTTATCAGGGAAGCGCTCTAACCAGGCTGAGCTATAGGCCCATATTGCTGGTGAAGGCTACCTGAGAAAGTACTGCGCAACCAAAAGCGGTTCTTTATTACCTCTTCAATCTTCTCATCGTGTGCTTAATCTAGATCATCAACTAAACGAGTAACAGATACTACTGAGATTCCAGCATCTAGGTTAACCAGTCTTACACCCAAGGTGTCTCGGCCAGTCTCTCTGATTTGTGTCAATGGAGTGCGCATTACTGTGCCAGCTGATGAGATCGCAAGAATCTCATCACTTTCCTGCACAATCATCGCTCCTACTAATACACCTCGAGAGTTTTCATCAATCTTTGCAGCTTTAACTCCAACTCCGCCTCTGTTTTGAGTTCGATACTCCTCAAGCTTTGTTCGTTTGGCATAACCACCATCAGTTGCAGTGAATACGTAATTTTTATTATCACTACTAATTGCTGCCATCGCTAATAGGTTGTCACCTTTTCTAAACTTCATGCCAATGACACCAGTTGCTCCTCTTCCCATTGGCCGAAGATTTTCATCATTAGCTGCAAACCGAAGTGACATTCCCATCTTTGAAACCAATAACAACTCTTCTTTATCACTTACTAATGTTGCCGAAACCACCTCATCATTTGCTTTAAGTGAGACCGCAATTAAGCCACCACTTCTTGGTGAGTCATACTCAACCAATGGTGTCTTCTTAACAATGCCAGCTTTTGTTGCAATTACTAAATAAGGTTGAGTTGAGTAATCTGAGATTGCAATAACTTGAGCAATTAACTCATCTGGTTTAAATGCTAAAAGATTTGCCACATGCTGTCCTCTGGCATCTCTTCCTGCATCGGGCAATTCATGAACTTTGGCGCGATACACCCGGCCCTTATTTGTAAAAAATAATAACCAGTTGTGTGTGCTGGCAGTAAAGAAATGTTCCACTACATCATCAGTTTTTAATGCTGCTCCCTTTACACCTTTGCCACCACGTTTTTGAGCCCGGTAGGCCTCAGCTTTAGTCCGTTTTGAGTAGCCACCTTTAGTAATTGTTACCACAACATCTTGATCTGGAATTAAATCCTCAACAGATAAATCAGTATCGCCAGAGATAATTTGTGTACGCCGATCATTGCCGTATTTACTCCCAACCTCAGTTAATTCAGTTTTGATTATGGTGCGCTGTTTTTCTGGGCTAGCTAAGATGATATTTAGCTCTTTAATATCAGCCATTAACTCATCATGCTCATCAATAATTTTTTGTCGTTCAAGGGCGGCGATTCTGCGAAGTTGCATATCCAAAATTGCATTTGCTTGCAGCTCATCAACTTCAAGTAGTTTCATTAACCCAGTTCTTGCCTCCTCTGGCGTCTTGCTTGCCCGAATAAGTGCAATTACCGCGTCCAGTGCATCTAACGCTTTTAGATAACCTTTTAATATGTGAGCTCGTTTTTCTCGCTCAACAAGGCGGTACTTACTTCGTCTAACAATTACCTCAACTTGATGATCGATGTAGTAACGGATGAACTCATCTAAGCGAAGTGTTCTAGGTACACCATCTACTAATGCCAACATGTTGGCACCAAATGAATCTTGTAATTGGGTGTGTTTATAAAGATTATTTAAGACTACCTTTGCAACCGCATCATTTCTTAAAACGATTACAAGTCTTTGTCCAAGTCGCTCATTGCCTTCATCCCTAACATCAGCGATTCCTTTAATCCGGCCATCTTTAACCAGCTCAGCAATTTTTAAAGCTAGGTTATCTGGGTTTACTTGGTAGGGTAGCTCTGTTACTACCAAACATGTTCGTTTGTTAATCTCCTCAACCTCAACAACTGCTCGCATAATTACTGAGCCGCGGCCAGTCTTATATGCGTCTTCAATACCTGATCTGCCAACAATTAATGCTTTGGTTGGAAAATCTGGACCTTTAACAAAACCCATTAATTTTGGAAGTAGATCCTCAGTTTTCATATTAGGATTTTCTAACGCAAAGCAGGTTGCTTGGATTACCTCATTTAAGTTATGTGGTGGAATATTTGTTGCCATACCTACTGCAATACCGGCAGAGCCATTAACTAATAAATTTGGGAAGCGAGAGGGAAGTACAACTGGTTCTTGTGAGCGGCCGTCATAATTTGCAATAAAATCAACAGTGTCCTCATCAATATCTCGCATCATCTCCATGGCAAGGGGTGCAAGTCGTGCTTCGGTATATCGCATTGCAGCAGCTGGATCATTACCGGGTGAGCCGAAGTTTCCATTGCCATCAATTAATGGATAGCGAAGTGACCAGAACTGTGCCAAGCGAACTACTGCGTCATAAATAGCGGTATCACCATGTGGATGGTAATTACCCATTACATCTCCAACAATTCGAGATGATTTGTAGTAGCCCTTATCTGGTCGATAACCAGCGTCATACATTGCATATAAAACTCTGCGATGAACTGGCTTTAAGCCATCTCTAATATCAGGGAGTGCTCTGCCAACAATTACGCTCATTGCATAATCTAGGTAAGACCTAGCCATTTCAACTTGCAGATCTACCGACTCTTGTCGATCACGACCATGTTCTGTTTCATTATCAGTAAATGTTTTATCCATTATTAAATATCCAAGAATCTGACATCTTTAGCGTTTCGTTGAATAAATGATCTACGCAATTCAACATCCTCACCCATTAAAACTGAAAATAAATCATCTGCGGCAGCTGCATCCTCAAGGGTTACTTTTATCAAAACTCTTGTTGCTGGATCCATTGTGGTGTCCCACAACTCTTTAGCTGGCATCTCACCCAATCCTTTAAATCTTTGAATTCCATCCTCTTTGGGTAGTTTTTTGCCGTTCTCGAGCCCCATTTGAATAAAACCATCTCGTTCTTTATCGCTAAATGCGTACTGCACTGGTTCTTTCCCGCCCCATTTTAATTTATAAAGTGGTGGTTGAGCTAGATAAACAAAACCATTTTCAATTAACGGCTTCATAAATCTAAATAATAAAGTCAGTAACAGTGTTCTGATGTGTTGGCCATCAACATCAGCATCCGCCATTAAAATAATTTTATGATAACGAAGTTTCGCTAAATCAAAATCATCATGGATTCCGGTGCCAAGTGCGGTAATTAATGACTGGACCTCGTTGTTTTGCAAAACCCGATCGATTCTTGCTTTTTCAACATTTAAAATTTTCCCACGGATTGGAAGTACTGCTTGATACCTTGAATCACGCCCACCTTTAGTAGAGCCACCAGCAGAGTCACCTTCGACAATATATAGCTCACATTTTTCTGGTTCCGTCCATTGGCAATCAGCTAACTTTCCTGGCATGCCACGACCTTCTAATAATCCTTTTCGATTACGTGATAGGTCGCGAGCTTTTCTAGCAGCCACCCGAGCTGCTGCGGCATCAATTGATTTTCTAACAATATCTTTTCCTTCGCTTGGATTTTTTTCAAACCAGGAGGTTAGATGATCATTCATTGCTTTCTGGGTGAAGGATTTAGCCTCAGTATTACCTAGTTTTGTCTTGGTTTGTCCTTCAAATTGTGGCTCAGCTATTTTAATTGAAACTATTGCAGTTAATCCCTCGCGCACATCATCTCCAGTTAAGCGATCCTCTTTCTTTCTAATAAATCCCCACTCTTCACCAAACTTATTAACTATTGAGGTTAGTGCGGTTCTAAAACCTTCTTCATGGGTACCACCCTCTTGGGTGTTGATTGTGTTTGCAAATGTGTATACCGACTCTGAAAACCCAGTGTTCCATTGCATTGCCACTTCAAGACTCATTTTGTGTTTATTATCATCGGTAATGAATGAGATAACAGATTTGTGAGTTGCACCTTTTGATAAATTTAAATGCTTAACAAAATCGATAATGCCACCGGAGTACTCGTATCTAACATGTAATGGATTTCCTTTATCATCAACATGTCCTGAGCGGTCATCGGTTAAAGTTAAGACTAACCCTTTGTTTAAAAATGCCATTTCGCGAAAACGAGCCGATAAAGTTTCAAATGAAAAGTCTGTGGTTTCAAAAATATCCTTTGATGGCCAAAAGGTTACGGTAGTGCCAGAATCTTCAGTACTGCTACCTTTCTTAACCGGCGCATTTGGTACACCCAACTTATAACTTTGATTCCAATTAAATCCATCACGCTTAACTTCCACTAAAAGATCTGTACTTAACGCATTAACAACTGAAATACCCACACCATGTAGGCCACCTGAAACTGAGTAGCCTCCATCTCCAAATTTTCCACCTGCGTGTAAAACAGTTAATACAACTTCAAGGGCTGGTTTTTTTTCAACTGGGTGGATATCAACCGGAATGCCTCTGCCATCATCTATTACTTTTACTGATCCATCTTTTTGCAAAATAACATTTATTTCACTGCAATAACCAGCTAGTGCTTCATCAACTGAGTTATCAACCACTTCATAAACTAAGTGGTGCAAACCTCGCTCACCAGTTGAGCCGATGTACATTCCTGGTCTTTTTCTAACCGCATCCAATCCTTCAAGGACGGTGATATTTGATGCGTCATACCCTTTATGATCCTTTTTGGATTGAGCTTGGGTTGCGGTATTTTTAGTCGCCACCGACATACCCCCAAACTCTCTTAGAAGCGATCCTGGCCGTTATTAGACCGGCGCACCCCATAATCTTACTGGGATATCAAGATTTGAAATACCCAAATTAGGGGTTTGTGGGTGAAATGCGCAGCTTTTAGCCAAGTTTTGTGGGTGGATACTAGCCGTAGGTATCTCTTGGCCCTCTAGCCCCTTTAATCGAGCGCAACCCTCGCTTCCAACTTGGAGCATGTGGGCCAATCACATTTAACTCATCAACTAGCGCGCCCGGTGCTGAGTTTGAAATAGTTTTTAATAATTCATTTTGCATAAGTCTGATTTGAGTTGACCAAGCAGATGATGTTGCTTGGATTGTTAATCTGCCATCAACTAATGAGATAGGTGTTGTGTGTTGAGCAATATCACTACCAACCACTTGTGGCCAATTACTAAAAAGATTTCCCTCTGCGATGCCTTGTCCCCAGTTTCTACCTGTAATCACTTCAGATAGAACAGCTTCCAAAGATTGTGGGTCAATATTTTTCTCTCTGCTCTCGCTAGCTTCATCATTGTTTTGAGTTTTACGAAAACCTGAGCGATAAAACTTATATAGCTCCTTTGCTAAATCTCGTTTCATAATTTACTCACTACCCCTGACTTCACTAAATACTTAACCCCGGTAATTGATTTAGGAAGATCATTTTCAACAGCAACTGTAATTATTGTTTGTTCTGCGCTTTGCACTATAAACGCTAATTTATCTCTGCGCTCCTCATCTAGCTCTGCAAATACATCATCTAGTATTAAAATTGGTGATAGACCATCTGATTTTAATAAATTATATGTGGCAAGTTTCAAGGATAAAACAATAGACCAAGACTCTCCTTGACTGGCGTAGCCTTTAACTAAGTGCTCACCCAACATAAGAGTTAGATCATCACGATGGGGACCAACTAGTGTTAATCCACGATCTAACTCAGCACCACGATTATTAATTAGTTTCTCCATAATTTTATCTGTGTTCTCTTGATTATCTGTGGATGGGTTTTCAATGCTTGATTTATATATTATTTCAGCTGGCTTCATCACTGAAATTTGGTTATAGGCCGCGTTGAACAATGGTTTTAACTCAACTAATACAGCTATTCGAAGGGCAATCAATTGGCCACCAAAATCTGCCACCTGTTTATCCCAGGGAGCTAATGCATCACTTGATGCCCTGGTTTTAAGGAGTGAGTTTCGTTGTTTTACCGCTCTTTCATAATCTGCGATCACGCCCGCAATTCTTGGTGACCTTAAGGTTAGTAGTTGATCGATAAATCTGCGCCGCTCACTTGGGTCTCCTCTGACAATATCTAGATCCTCTGGGGAGAAGTAAATAGTTTGCACAATCCCAAAGATTTCTTTTTGGCTTCGTACTGGATTTTGATTCACTTTTGCACGGTTGGCTTTTTCATTATTTATTTCTAACTCAACTAAAATCTCCCGCTCTGGATACTTCACTTTGGCGCGGATATAAGCGCTGCTGTTACCTAACTTAATTAATGGGGTGTTCCCACTTGCTCGGTGGGAGCTTAAGAAGGTTAAGTAAAGAATACTTTCTGCAATATTGGTTTTACCTTCACCATTTTTGCCAATAAATATTGAAACTCCAGATTCAAGTTGTAGCTCTAGATTGGTATAGGAGCGGTAATTGGTGAGGTTTAAGTTGGTGATTAACACTAAATTAAAATTTAATAATTATGAAGAGTAACGCATTGGCATTAATAGATACTTATAATTTGTAATTGGTGCACTGCCAGCCTCGGTTTGCCCGGTTAATACTGCTGGTTTATTTGCACCAGTAAATGCGATGTGCACAAATGCAGTACCAATTGCATTTAAGCCATCTGTTAGAAATGTTGGATTAAAAGCGATATTAATATCTTCACCCTTATAATTAATATCTAATTTTTCACTAGCTTGGGCTTCATCGCCCGTGCCAGCCTCTAGTTGTAATGTATTGTTTGAGAAGTTCAGCCTAAGTGGCACTGTTTTATCGGTAACTAATGCCACCCTTCGAACTGAATCTAAAAAGGGTGCTACCTCAATAATTGCATCTGCGGTTGATTCATTGGGAAGTAGGTGCCTAAATGGTGGAAATGAACCATCTAAAACCCGCGAGGTCATGCTTTTTCCTTCAGATACAAAACCTACTAATTTTTCATTTTTCTCGGCTGGCGCTAATGAGATTGTTACTTGTGATGAACCAATTAATGATTTCGCCGCATCTGCCAAGGTGCGAGCGCGCAATAATGATGTGGTTTCAATATTCGCATCCTTAGCGCTCCAGGTTAATTCTCTAACCGCTAGGCGGTAGCGATCAGTTGCCGCTAATGTGATTTGGTTTTTGTTTATTTCGACAAAAACACCAGTTAATGTTGGTAGGGAATCATCCTTGCCAGCTGCTATTGCAACTTGGTTCACCGCAGTTGCAAATAAATCTGAAGTTAAACTGCCTGATGCTGTTGGAATCTCTGGCAGGGTTGGATACTCAACTAGTGGCAGGGTTGGTAATGTAAACTTCGCACTCCCTGCGGTTACTAAAACTCTTGTGCCCTCTAGATTAAAAGTGACCGGTTTTGCGGGGAGCGCCCTAGATATTTCAGCAAGTAACCTGCCGGGAACTAAAACTTTTCCTTTTTGAGAAATGCTTGCTTTAAACTTTGCTTTGGCAGCGGTCTCTAAATCAGATCCAGATAATGTGATCTCATCCTGTGCGTCAATAACTATTCCAAGGAGGGCGGTGGTGATTGGCCGGTTTGAAATCGACTTTGAAACCCAATTGACAGCGTCAACTAGCTCATCTCGTTCAACTACAAACTTCACCTTTTCACCCACTCCTTCACTTTCATTTATATAATTTAGAAATCTTAACTACTTAAGGTTTCATCCAACAGTTCGCAGCTACCCACCCTTTTATCTCTATATAGTGGTTAGTAATAACCAGAGATAAAACTGTGGATCTTTAACAAAACCGCAGGTCAGATGCAATAAAACCTTCCCCAAAAACTGTGGGGAGGTTGTGGGGAGCCTGTTTAAATCAAGTGCTTAAAACACCCTCCAAAAACAATATCCACACTTATCCACACCTTATCCCCAACTTGGGGGTATCAATCTGGGGATACTCTTCAATATTTAGTTGTTTAAACCCTTACTTTTTTGATGTCTGTTTAATCCGGTTGGTCAACTCAGTCACTTGGTTATAGATAGAACGGCGCTCAGCCATCAACTGCCTGATTTTGCGATCAGCGTGCATCACAGTGGTGTGATCTCTTCCCCCAAAAGCCTGACCTATCTTAGGTAGGGAGAGCTCTGTCATCTCTCGGCAGAGATACATCGCGATCTGTCTGGCATTGACCAAGACTCGAGAACGAGAGGTGCCACAAAGATCATCAATTGAAAGTGAGAAGTAGGAGGCGGTCTGAGCCATAATGATCGGTCCAGTTATTTCTGGCCCACCCTCTTCAGGAATTAAGTCCTTTAACACAATCTCCGCAAGTGATAAATCAACACCTTGTCGATTCAAAGATGCAAATGCAGTAACTCGAATTAAAGCACCTTCTAATTCGCGAATATTGGTGGAGATTTTACTTGCAATGTACTCCAATACATCATCCGGTGCGTTTAATTTATCCTGCGCAGCCTTCTTACGAAGAATTGCAATACGAGTCTCAAGCTCTGGTGGTTGGATATCGGTAATTAAACCCCACTCAAACCGAGAGCGCAGGCGATCTTCCAAAGTGGTTAATTGTTTTGGTGGCCGATCACTTGAGATAACTATCTGTTTATTGGCGTTATACAAGGTGTTAAAGGTGTGGAAGAACTCCTCTTGGGTTCGCTCTTTGTTTTCTAAAAACTGAATATCATCAACTAACAAAATATCTAGGTCGCGGTAGCGCCTTTGAAAGACTGAAGCCTTGTCATCTCTAATTGAGTTAATAAAATCATTTGTGAACTCCTCAGATGAGACGTAGCGAACCCGGACTGAGCCATATAACTCTTTGGCGTAAGCCCCAATAGCGTGCAGGAGGTGGGTTTTACCCAACCCTGACTCACCATAAATAAATAGCGGGTTATAAGCCTTTGCTGGGGCTTCAGCCACCGCCACCGCTGCTGCGTGGGCAAATCTATTTGAAGCTCCAATAACAAATGATTCAAAAATATACCTTGGGTTTAATTGCGCACTCTCATTATTATTTAAAGAGGTGGAGTTTCTACCCACACCCACTTTGGCTAGATTCTGAGGCTCAATTTCTGTCGAGGTGAAATCTTGCTCACCTGTGTTATCACCCTCATCATAATTTTCACCCTTACTCTCACCAGTAACAGTGACAGCGATATTTATTTTTTCACCAAACTGATTACTTAACTCCTCAGTTAAAATCCCACGCAATCTGGTCTCTAAAACATCTTTAGTAAAAAGATCTGGAGCTGACAATAAAAGATTTGATCCCTCACCAGCCTCACCAGCTAGTAAACCAAGTGGTTTAGTTCTGGCTAAGAATGCGCTGTATTGCGGGGTGGAGACAGATGAGACCACCTGTTCCCAAAGTTTTTGTAGATCAACCTGCGCCAGCGTTGCCATCTAATCACTCACATCCTGGCTAAAAGCCCTTAAATAGTTACCCACAAAGTTATCCACAGGCTGTGGTCTAAACCTGCACTTTAAACTTCACTTTCTAGCCAAAGAGGGGAGGATCTGTGGATAGGGGGTGAACATAAGGGCAAGCACTCAGGAATGCAAGTGGTTATCCACAAAAATATCACCCACCACCAACCCCAAAATGATAAAAATAGGGGCAAGAGGGCGGTTTGACCCATCTTGTCCCCAGCCCCTACCCTTACCACCCATACCGCTGTGACCCTTAAACGGGATAATCAATAACTTTAGGAGAGATTTATGAAGCGCACCTTCCAGCCCAATGTTCGCAAACGGGCTAAAAAACATGGTTTCCGTGCCCGCATGGCCACTCGTGGCGGCAGAGCTGTTTTATCAGCTCGTCGCGCAAAAGGCCGCGCCAAAATCTCTGCTTAATTAAACACACCAAACGTGTTACCTAAAACTAACCGGCTACGGGGTGGGGCAGATTTTAGCCGCATCACAAAAACTGGAATTCGAATCACAGGTGAAAATCTAGTTCTTTACGCATCCCTAACTGGTGGCGGTGAACCACAAATCGGTTTTATTGTGAATAGATCAGTAGGCACATCTGTTACAAGACATCTTGTAAGCAGAAAACTAAGACACAACTTTGCAGAAAAAATCTCATCCCTGCCACCTAAAACAATGTTGGTAGTGCGGGTATTAAAGAAGCAAAATAATTACACTAATGAGGTAGAGCAGTTGGTAGCAAAGGCAATCACCAAATTAAGCTCCCAAAATAATCAGGCACAAGCATGAAGCAATTTTTTTTACTTCCTATCATCGGTTATCAAAAATTTATATCACCATTTTTTGTACCCCGTTGCAAGTACTACCCATCTTGTTCAAGCTACACCGAATTGGCAATCTCTGAGTTTGGAGTTAAAGGTTTTTTCATGGCAGCCTGGCGGCTAATTCGTTGTAACCCATTCTCACATGGTGGTGTTGATTACCCTTCCGAAAAGGCCATATTGAAGATAAGACAAAGGCAGGAGGCCTAATGGATTTCTTCCTAAACCCCTTATATAACGCTGTTTCCTGGGTGTTAGTCACCTTCCACGATCTCCTAAGTTTTACCAATAATGGCGATCTGCAGTGGTCGTTAGGAATTATTGCACTTGTGATTATGATCCGAATTATTTTAATTCCACTCTTTGTAAAACAGATTAAATCTCAACGGGCGCTCACCGCGTTATCACCCCACATGAAAGCGATCCAAAAGAAGTATAAGGATGATCGACAGAAACAATCTGAAGAGTTAATGAAACTTTATAAAGAGCACAAGACAAATCCACTCGCATCTTGTTTTCCTATTTTGGCGCAAGCACCAATATTTTTCGCTCTTTTTTGGGTCCTAAACAGCATTAGTCAAAATCAACCACGCGGCCTACTAAAAGGTGATTATTTAATATCAGCTAGAGAGGCAAGTTTTTTTGGCGCTCCTCTTTCCTCAACTTTTCTTGGCTCAACTGATACCGCCACAAAGGCAATCGCAATCTTCTTAATTGTTTTTATGTCCGCCACCACCTTCACCACCCAACGACAGTTGATGGTGAAAGGCATGCCAAAGATGGACTCCTCAAACAACATGATGTTGCAACAGCAAAAAATTATGTTGTATTTATTCCCAATTATTTTTGCAGTAACCGGAGTTAATTTTCCAATCGGAGTTTTAATTTACTGGTCAACTACAAACTTATGGACCTGGGGTCAGCAGTACTATGTAATTAAGCGAAACCCAACACCAGGCTCCCCTGCCTATGAAGAGCTGCAAAAGAAAAAGGCGGCAAAAGGGTTACTGGATGAAAAAAGTGAGGATCAAGGCGGAACAACAATTTTGGAAAATCCACCAGAGCAAGGTGGCCAAAGAAAACAACCAAAACGAAAGAAAAAACGGGGTTAGGCAAAACCAGTACAAATCATTACAAAAACTATCAAAGTAGTATAAATACCATCTTGGAGGAAAAATGAGTGAGGTAAAGACAGAAGAGGTAGTAGAAAAAAAGAGCCTGGTCGCCCAACTTGAAGAGGAGGGTGATGTCGCTGCTGATTACCTTGAAGGGCTGCTAGATATTGCAGATCTTGATGGTGATATTGATATTGATGTGGAAAATGACCGAGCATCCCTATCGATAGCTGGCGGAAAACTTGGCCACCTAGTTGGTGAGCGAGGTGAGGTCTTAGATTCAATCCAAGAGCTAACCAGACTTGCAGTTCAAACCTCTCTGGGTGAGCGAAGCAGGTTGATGCTTGATATCGACAACTTTAGAGCGGATAAAAAGGCAGAGCTTGCTGAGCTGGCCAAGCAAACTGCGGAGGAGGTCAAATCCTCAGGTGAGTCGATCAAACTTCGGCCAATGAACGCCTTTGAAAGAAAGGTTGTCCATGACACCATTCAGGAGTTGGGCCTTACAAGTGAATCTGAGGGTGAAGACCCAGATCGCTGCGTGGTAGTACTTCCTGCCTAAAGTTTCACGTGAAACCAAGTGCTGAACTACTCGCCCACTTTAAGGGCGGGTCAGATCAGATTGTGGCCTACGCCCAAATCTTAAAAACCACCGGAATCGAGCGTGGATTAATCGGCCCCAAAGAGGGGGACCGGATCTGGGAGCGCCATATCGCAAACTGCCTTCCCATAACCACCCTTATCCCGCAAGGGGTGCGGGTAGGAGATATTGGCTCCGGGGCGGGCCTTCCTGGAATCGTGATTGCACTGGCTCGGCCGGATTTAAAAGTCACCCTAATTGAGCCGTTGCAACGGCGGTTTGATTTTTTAAATGAGGTGATTTCAGAGCTCCACCTGCCAATAGATGTTATAAGGGGCCGGGCTGAAACAGTTAAAAAACAGTTTGAGGTGGTCACAGCCAGAGCGGTTGCCCCTTTAGAAAAACTTATCCAAATCTCTTGGCACATGATTCCAAGAGGTGGCTGCCTGTTGGCGATCAAAGGTGAGCAGGGTGAGGCAGAGTTGGCTGCGACCAAGCTAAAAAAAGGTGCCACCGCCAAACTTCACCAGATATCACTGCCAAATCTGCCTGTGGCAAGGGTGGTCTGCATAACCAAAGGTGCTTAACTTCCCCCCATGAGGGAAGATGATGTTTCACATGAAACAAGAGTGGCTGCGCCAACACCTACTGGTGGGCGAGGGGCACCAGTTGGGGTGAGGCGGCTGAAAGAGCCAATGCTTGCCCCCTTAAAAACTCGCATTTTTACAGTTGCCAACCAAAAGGGCGGGGTAGGAAAAACCACAACTGCAGTAAATCTGGCAGCAGCCCTTTCAATGGGCGGATTAAAAGTTTTAGTAATTGATTTAGATCCACAAGGAAATGCCTCAACCGCTTTTGGTCTTGATCGAGACAACCTGGCTGGAACATATGATGTTTTAATTAATGATCTACCAATGGCAGAGGCGGTAGTAAAGGTTGCAAACTTTCCCCACTTAGAAGCAATTGCAGCAAACTCTGATTTAGCCGGGGCTGAAATACAACTAGTTCCAGCAGTTGCTAGAGAGTTTAGATTACAAGCTGCGTTACAAAGTTTTTTAGCAGCTAAACAAAATGCTGGACAACGATTTGATTATGTATTTATTGACTGTCCACCTAGTTTGGGTTTGTTAACAATTAACGCACTCGCAGCAGCTGATGAGGTATTGGTGCCAATTCAATGTGAGTACTACTCACTTGAGGGCCTTTCCTTATTACTTGAAACATTAGGTGAAGTGCAGAAGCGATTAAATCCTAAGATCACCTTAACCACCATAGTTTTAACTATGTTTGATAGCAGAACCAGGCTTGCAAATGATGTGGCAGATAATGTTAAAAAACATTTCCCAAATGAATTAATTAATACCCCAATACCAAGAGCGGTGCGGATCTCAGAGGCTCCATCTTTTGGACAAACTGTGATGACATATGACGCAGCCTCACCTGGCGCACTTGCGTACTTGTCAGTGGCGCGAGAGATTTCAAATCGAGGGGGCGCATCAATTAATATTAAAAACGAGAGTGCGTAATGAGTGCTCGTAAAGGTGGATTAGGTAGAGGATTAGATGCATTAATTCCCACCGCAGTAATGCCAACTGAAATAAAAACATCAACTGGGGTAATTACCGCCAATCGAGAGGAGATTGATTTAAACAATATCTCTGCTAATCCAAAACAACCAAGAACTGTATTTGATGAAGATCAATTAACAGAGCTCGCATTATCAATTAAAGAGGTTGGTTTACTACAACCGCCAGTTGTTAGATCAATTGGAAATGGTAAGTATCAAATAATTATGGGTGAGCGCAGATTTCGCGCCGCCAAACTTGCTGGCTTAAAAAGTATCCCAGTAATAATTAGACAAACTAGTGATGATCAATTACTACGTGAGGCGTTGGTAGAAAATATTCACCGCAGTCAACTTAATCCACTTGAAGAGGGGGCTGCATATCAACAATTATTAAATGATTTCAATTACACCCACGATGAGTTAGCAGTGAAATTAAGTAAATCCAGACCAGCTATTACTAACACCATGCGCCTACTTAATTTGCCACCCACAGTGCAACGAAAGGTGGCAGCCGGTGTTATCTCAGCTGGACACGCTAGAGCGCTCTTATCACTAACGGATGAAAAAGAGATTGAAAATCTAGCCAATCGAATTGTGGCAGAGGGATTAACAGTTAGAGCGGTTGAAGAGATTGTGGCAATAGGGGGCGCGAAGGTGAAGAG